>ENA-OFCX01000052-OFCX01000052.1-metagenomes-genome-assembly--contig:-NODE-52-length-58878-cov-4.439607_pt1 | contig 58878 bp, 60 predicted proteins | sample MGYA00153384_OFCX01 | MGnify analysis MGYA00153384
AGCATGAGATCGACGATGCGATCGACGCGCCGACCAGTGTCGTGCGGGTGTTCACGTTGATCGGCGCCATCTGTGGCGTCACCTTCGGCTACTGGATTTCCATCTGGTGCTCGCAGTACTGGTCGCTGCAGGTCGGCGGCAAGGCGATCGCGAGCTGGATACCGTACACCATCATGGGCTTCGAAATGTTCGTCATGGTGGGCTGCCTGAGCACCGTGGCCGGCATGTTCATCAACGCGCAGATTCCGCGTCTCGTGACGAACTTCGGTTTCGATGCGCGCTTCACGCACGGCGACTACGGCATCTGGATCGAGACCACTCCCGACAAGTTCGCGGACCTGGAAAAGACGTTGAAGGCCCATGGGGCTGTGGAGGTTCGCGGTGAGCGTTAAGTCGCTTCGCGTGGTCGCGACTGCACTGATGCCGTTCGCATTTGGCGCGTGCTCGTGGTTCACCGATTTCAAGGACCAGCCGGCTATTCAGCCCTGGGATTCGGTCGCCGACACCATCGCCCCGCGTGGCCAGCCGGTGAACTCTGTGCCGGTGACCGGCCTGCAGACGCCGGGTTACACATTCAGTTATGCTGCGCTGCCGAATGTGATCGATTCGTTCACGGTGGTCGTGAACCCGAAGAGTGTCGGCGGGCTGTCGGCGGTGGAGCTGGATTCGTCGCTCGCGAACGGTCAGCGATATTACCAGCAGAACTGCGCCGTGTGTCATGGCGACGCGGGTGCCGGCAACGGACCGGCCACGAAGTACGGCGTGCCTGGCATCAACCTGATGACCGACATGACGAAGGGTCGCAGCGATGGCTACATCTACGGCATGCTTCGTAATGGCCGCGGGTCGATGCCGAGCTACAACCGCATTGAGGAGCCGGATCGTTGGGACGTCGTGAATTACGTGCGCGGCCTGCAAGGCAGCCTGGGGCGCACCGTGGCGATCGGACCGCTTGGCTACCCCGGTCAGACGGGCTTCACGATTCCGACCTATACGAAGACGGCGCCAACGCGGCCCGCTCCAATGTGGCGTCCGCCCACCACGACCACCATCGCGCCGCAGCCGGCCGGTGAACTGACGACGGCGAAGCCGGCAGCAGAGCAGGGGACGCCCAAATGAGTATCCATAATCCTGTCTATCCGCCGAAGGCGGACCTGCTCGCAGCCTCGCAGAAGCCCATCGCAGCCTGGATCACGACGTCGGCGCTTGTATCCATGGTCGTTGGCGTCGTGGTGTTCGCGGCCGGCTTGTTCACGTCGCCCGACCGTATCTGGCGCGCGTTCCATTTTCATTGGCTGTATTTCAGTGCCATCAGCAGCGGTGGCGTGATGTTCGTCGCCATCTTCCGCATCGTGACGGCACGCTGGTCCCGCTCGATCGCGCGCATGATGGAAGGGTATGTCGCGTTCCTGCCAGTGTCGTGGCTGTTCTTGGTGCTCAGCACCACGATCGGTGGCGAACACATCTTCCCGTGGGTTGCCGACGTGAACTCGCTCCCGAATTCGGAGCGCGTGTTCTGGCTGGGCAACCACACGTTCTTCGCGTTGCGCGAGATCGGCATCGTCACGGTGCTGTACGCATTGCAGATCTGGTTTGTCTACAACTCGCTCCGCATCGACGTTGCGCAGCTGCCCGAGTGGGGCGCGAAGTGGGGCGCCGGACTCCGTGCACGCATGCGGGCTGGCTGGGGCGAGGAACGCCGCGAACTGCACAACCAGCATTCGGTGCAGGGCAAGATCGCGGTGGCGATGGCGATCATCTTCGGCTTCGGCTGGATGATGCTCCACTACGACCTGTCGATGGCGCTCGACGTGTTCTTCTTCTCGACGCTGTGGGGATGGTGGAGCTTCATGACGGGAATCCTCGGGTTCCTCATGAGCTTCAGCCTGATCTTCTTCATGTGGCGGAAGCACTTCAGCAGTCCGGTCATCGACGAGATCCTGGGCGACCAGCAGATCCACGATCTCGGGAAGCTGCGTTTTGCGTGGACCGCGTTCTGGGGCTACACCACGTTCGCGCAGCTGCTGATCATCTGGTACGGCAACATCGGCGAGGAGACGCATTTCTTTCGCCTCCGCCTGATCAGCCCGTGGCTGCCGGTCACGTTCTCCGTCCTGATGCTCGTCTTCATCGCGCCATTTCCCGGACTGATCTCGAAGGCCGCGAAGATGTTCATCCCGACGAACATCCTCTTCGCCGTCGTCTCGCTGCTCGGCACCTACCTCCAGCGCTACATCGAGGTGTATCCGTCGCTGTATGGTGTCCCGACCGAGGGCGTGCCGTTCGGCTGGCAGGAACTCGGCATGGCTGCGATGTACTTCGGCATCTGGATCATTTGCTACACGCAGTTCTTCGCAGCCTTCCCGCGTCTGCGCATCAGCTGGATGACGTCGAAATATCGCGATGAGGTGCAGATCCCGGTCGACGTGCGCACGATGGAGCCGCTGCCGGCGCACGAGTAGCAGGGCTGTGCGAGCGAATCGTTGATGTCGGCGGCAGTGACCGACATCAGCGATACCGGGGCTTGATGCGCACGACCGGTTTCGATAGTTTCACCGCTCGCGGTCGATGTGCCTGGGGGTCTAGCTCATCTGGTAGAGCAATTGCTTTGCAAGCAATAGGTGCGGGGTTCGAGTCCCCGGACCTCCATTGTTCCACACAACGGCCCCGAACGGGGTCGTTGTCGTTTCCGGCACACGCGTCCACTTGGGTTGCGAGAGTCGCGAGGTGAAAAGTGCCGTCACAGGTCATCGATACAGCGCCGCCACGGAGCGCCATGCGCACACTTGTCGGAACGGTCGTGCTGGTGATGCTCCTCATGTCACCATTGACATTACGTGCACAGTGGCGCGTGTCGGTCGTGCCCGCGGTAGCAGGGCGTCTCGGCGAGGTGACGGCCGTGGCACGGCTGCCCGATGACAGCACGACCGACAATCAGCTCGCGACATCGCTCGTCATCCGGTGCACGGGACGTCAGCTCGACGGCTTCATCACCACGCGTGATCAGCTCGAGAGCGACATGGCTGGCGACATCAGGGTGCGTATCTTCTCCGATGCCATGCGCGCTCGTGACTCGCGCTGGCAGGCGACGCGATCGAACGCGGGCGCATTCATCCCGCCGCTCGAGCTGCGCGACCTGATCCAGCGCGGCATCCTGAAATCGCGAGCGATCAGCATCTCCGCAGGAACATCGAATCGCGGACGCGTCATCTGGTCATTCGCCGTGGCGGACTTCCGCCCGGCGCTCGATGCGCTGCGCGAGGCGTGCCCGAAAGAGCGCGGCGCTGCACTCGCTGAGCCGCGGCCCTGACATCGTGGCCGCGCGGCTGCGGCACTCATGCCGGAAGGCGTCACTGAACGCGAGTGCTAACGCCAGTCGCGCGACACGGTCCACTCCGATGTGCGACTGAACTCGTCGGCCGGTGCGCCCTTCCGCTTCCGCCGCAGGGCGGCGGTGAGCGCGCGTCCCGCGAGGACGCCGGCCGCCAGCGATACGCCGATCAGCGCCACCTTGAACGCCGTCTCCACACCCGTGACGACCTTCTGCTGCGAGAAGCTCGTCACGCTGCGCAGTCCGATGCTGCCCGGCACGAGAATCAGCAGGCCCGGCACGATGGTCACGATCGGCGTCGTGTCGCGCCGCAGCGCGATGACGGTGCTGCCGCCGCTCACCATCAGCGCGCCGAGGAACGCACCAAGTTCCTCGCCCAGCGCGCGGCCTGCGAATCGCGACGTGAGGTAGGCCGTGGCCGCCGCCAGCACGATCCACGGTGCCTCCTTCGCGTTTGCCTGCAGCAGCACCGTGAAGCAGAGCGGCGCCACGATCACACCGATGCCCTCCACCCAGAAGGGCAGTGCCGCGTTCGAGAGATGCAACACGAAATCATGTGCCGTCATCCAACCCCCGACGGCGGTGCCGAGCTTGGTGCCCAGTGCGACGCCGAATCCGAGACCGAGGAAGGTCACGAGCGCGCCGCTGAGCCGCGCCGTGCCACTGGACAGGTGTCGTGTGGAGAGCTCGATCAGACCGGTCGTGAATGCCATGCCAGGCAGCAGCACCACCAGGCCGGCCACGGTGATCGCGTAGCCGGCGCCGCTGTCGATGAGCGCCGCCAGGAACTGCGCCAGCGTCGCAACGAGGAAGGCGCTCAGCGGTTCCTCGATGTCGAGCCACTCGGAATGTCTGCGGCTGCGCGTGATGATCGTACCGCAGAGCAGGCCGACCAGTGCGGCGCAGAGCAGATCACCCGTGCCGACCTTGAGAAAGCTTGCCACCGACACCGAGACGAGCACGAAGGCGACCAACACCTGCCACAGCACCCATCGCGGTGGCTCGGCCAGCAACCGCTCGATGCGCAGGTTCCCCTCAGCTGGGCCGAGTGTTCCGTAGACCACGTCGCGCGCGATGCGGTCCAGACCCGAAAGGTGGCTCAGGTTCGTGGAACCAGGCTCCGCGCGGATCAGGTGCGTGCGCTGCGAGTCGGGTGGCCCGAAGGCAGCCATGATCGATGTCGGCGTCGAAAAGAACTGCGCCTCCAGTCCCAGCTTGCGCGAGACGTCGGAGAGCGTGGCCTCGAGGCGGTGCGCGGAAAACCCGGCGTTGTGCAGTGCGCAGCCGAGCCGCAAGATGAATCCGACCGCATCGGTGCTGCCTGAGGTCGGCGTGTCCGAGGGGCGCGAGTGCGCTGGCGTGGATGCCGGATCTGTCATGACGACGCAGTGTACCGCGCCCGGCCAGCACGGGGCAGTGCTCAGCTCTGTCGGTTCAGCGCGGCCAGCCCATCTTTGGCATGGTCATGCGTTGCGCTGTTGCACCGTGCACCGGATTGAGACGTCGTCGCGTGTGCGGTGGTGTATCGTGTCGCATGTCTTTCAGCCAGGCCGTCGTTACCGCCGTGCTTCGCACACTCGTTCGCGCAACCGTCGACGAGCGCACGCACGTCGTGCTGCGTACACGTGACGCCGCACGCGCGCACGCGCTCGGCTGTTGGTTGGCGCAGGCGCACGGGAGCAGCCGTACGGTGATCGCGTCGCCCACCGCGCACGCCGACGTCGAGGTGCGGTTGCCGGTGCGCATGCAGTGGCCGCTGCCGCAAACGGTCACATCGCGGCGTGCCGAACGGGGCCTCACGGGTGCCGTTCCCGTATTCCACCTTTCCGGCATGTCACCCTCACCGCTGTCCCACGACTCACACTGATGCGCATCCTGGTCATCGAAGACGACCCGATCGTCGGGCAGTTCGTCAAGCGCGGGCTCGAGGAGCAGCAGTGGACGGTGGATCTCGAAGCCGACGGCGAGTCCGGTGAGCGCGCCGCGGGCCAGGGCGATGCATATGACCTGATCATCCTGGACATGCGCCTGCCGGGCAAGGACGGACTCTCGGTGCTGCGCACGTTGCGATCGCGGGGATTCCAGCGCCCGGTGCTGGTGCTCACGGCGCAGGACGCGGTGGATGCCAAGGTGCAGACGTTGCGAGCGGGTGCCGACGACTACGTGACGAAGCCGTTCGCGTTCGAGGAGCTGCTGGCACGTATCGAGGCACTGTCTCGCCGCCCGCGTCAGCTGGCCTCGCCGCGCCTCGAGATCGCGGACCTGGTCGTGGATCTGGACACACGCGAGGTCACGCGGGCCGGCATGCGCATCGAGCTCACGCCGAAGGAGTTCAAGGTGCTGGAGTATCTCATGCGCCATCCCGGCCGCGTGATGAGCCGCACGCTGATCACGGAATATGCGTGGGGCTATCACTTCGATCCCGGCACCAACATCGTGGACGTCGTGATCACGCACCTGCGCAAGAAGATCGATGCGGCGCACGAGCAGAAGCTGATCGGCACCGTGCGCGGCGTGGGATACGTGATCAAGGAGTGACGCCGTGATCCGCTCCATTCGGGCACGCGTGACGCTGCTCTTCATGCTGGCGCTGCTCGTGTCCGTCGTGATCTTCGGCGGGGGCATCTGGGTGGGCCGGAAGGATTCGGCGTACTACCGCGAGCTGCAGCGATATGTGCAATCGCAGGCCGAGCTTGCGATCCGCATCATTGTGCAGGCGGAGTTGCGCGGACCCGTGACCGTCACGCGTGATCCTCTCGTGGGTGCGAAGCTGGTGCCTGAGCTCGCGAGTGCGATGGAGGTCATTCCCGATTACCTCATGGTGCTCGACACCTCGGGGCGCGCGGTCTACGTGTCGGAGAAGGCGCGTGCGCTTCCCGAGTCCGATCTGTCCACGCTCCTGGAGCGTTCAGCCAACATCGAGCCCGGACCAACCGCCACGCTGCTGACGTTGCGCTCGGACCAGATCTTTCTTTCGGCGCGCATCGAGACTGATCCGGCGACGCCCATCGAGCGCATCGTCGCCGGCAGCTCCACCAGCACCACCGAAGAGCTGTGGCGTGACCTGCTGCGCTCCATGCTCATGCTGGCTCCCGTGGTGCTGCTGATCGGCGGCACCGCGGCGTATGTGATCGGTGGTGTGGCGGTGCGTCCAATCACGACGATCATCAGCGAACTGGAAGCCATCACCGATGGACGATCGCTGCATCGCCGGCTCGGTGGTGCCGATGCGCAGGGTGACGAACTCGCGCGCCTCACCAGCACGTTGAATGCGATGATCGGCCGCCTGGAGAACAGCTTTGGCGGATTGCGACGGTTCACCGCCGACGCGAGTCACGAGCTCAAGACACCGCTCACCGTGCTGCGGGCCAGCATCGAGCGGGCGATGATGGCGCGGCGCGGCTCCAACGAACAGATGGAATTCCTGGAGCAGGCGCTGAACGAAGTGACGCGCATGGCGGACCTCGTCAACAGCCTGCTCAGTCTGGCCCGTGCTGATGAGGGGCGGTTCGACCTCGTGCGCGATGTCGTGCTGCTGGACACCGTGCTGCGCGACATCGCGGAAACCGCCACGATCCTCGGTGAGCCCAACGGCATTCTCGTGCATGTGACAGAGTGCGAGCCGCTCAACATCGAGGGCGATGCACCGCGCCTGCGTCAGCTGCTGCTGAACCTGGTGGAGAACGCGATCAAGTACACCACCGTGGGTGGCACCGTGGAGCTCTGCCTCGTCGCCGAGCAGGGCGCGGCGGTGCTCACGGTGAAGGACACCGGCATGGGCATCGCGGCCGCAGACCTGCCGTTCATCTTCGAGCGGTTCTGGCGTGCCGATCGCGCCCGTTCACGCGCCGGCGGCCGCACGGGCACGGGCCTGGGCCTCGCAATCAGCCAGTACATCGCGCAGGCGCACGGAGGCACGCTGACGGCACAGAGCCGCCTTGGCCGGGGCAGCACATTCACCATGACGCTGCCTGGCGCAGTACGACGCGAGTCGGTCGATCCCGGGCCGTCGCTACCGCGCATGACCTAGACATCGCGTACGTGGCGAGGGCGGCGCGACGCAGCTCGAGGTTTGTGCAACCACGAAATGCCATCGCGCAAGCGGCGAACGCTGCCGCATGACTGCATGAAACATGTCGTGCGCGTCACTGACGCTTAAGCAAATCGTAATCCTGTACCAGTCGCGCAGAATTTCCTCCACCGTGATGTTGCGGAGTCCTGTTGGACCATCGGCCGGAACAAGGGAGAGGGTGGATGTTCGATCAATTGCTGGAAACGAAGCCCAAGAAGCAGCGCAGCACTGGCGGCACGGTGATCTCGATCATCTTGCACACCGTGCTGATCGTGGCAGCGGTCGTGCTGACCAAGAAGACAGCCGACGCGCTCGAGAAGCCGAAAGAGGAAAAGGTCGTCCTTGCGGAGACCAAGAAGGAGCCGGAGCCGGAGAAGCCGAAGGAGCAGCCCAAGCAGCAGGAAGTCGTTGCGCAGGTTGCACCGCCAAAGGGCTTTCAGGTCCTGACGCCGCCGATCGACGTCCCTGACGTGATCCCGGACGTCGACCTGTCGCGCAAGGCGACGGACGCCGACGACTTCAGCGGCAAGGGTGTGCAGGGAGGCATCGCCAAGGGTGTGGAAGGGGGCACTGGTCCGGTCATCAGCGACCAGCCGTATTTCGACTTTCAGGTCGAGAAGGCTGCCGCAGCGATTCCGGGCAGCGGCAACCCTGCATATCCCGAGATGCTGAAGAGCTCCGGCGTCGAGGGCGAAGCGCTGGTGCAGTTCATCGTGGACACCGTGGGGCGTGCCGAGTTGGGTTCGTTCAAGGTGCTGCGCGCATCACACGACGCATTCGGTCAGGCAGTCAAGGCTGCTCTGCCGCGCATGCGCTTCCTGCCAGCTGAAATCGGCGGCCGCAAGGTTCGCATGCTGGTGCAGCAGCCGTTCGCATTCGCACTCAACAAGTAGTCATCGGCTCCGCCCGACTCGTTCTCACTTTCTCAGCACTGGGGGTTTCCGATGGATCTGTCAATGATGGAGCTGTTCAACTCGATGGGTAATTTCGCCAAGGGTATCGTTTTTACCCTGTTCGCGATGTCCATCTGGTCGCTCACCGTGATGTTCTCCAAGTGGTGGTCGCTTCGCGCCGCGAAGGCCGAGACCCTCAAGTTCGCCCCGGAATTTTCGCAGTTCCTCGAGGAAGACAATCTTGGCGAAGCGATCAAGCTCGCCGAGACGTACAAGAAGTCGCATGTGGCACGTGTGCTGGGTGGTGCGCTCGGCGAGATCCGCCCGCTGATCCAGGACGGTTCAGTGACGGTGTCCGACATCAATACGGCAGAACGCGCCGTCGAGCGTGAAATGCTGATGACGATCGTCGGCCTGAAGCGAGGCAATGCTGTGCTCGCGACGGTTGGTGCAACGGCGCCGTTCGTCGGACTGCTCGGCACCACGATGGGTATCGTGAATGCCTTCACGGGTATGGCCGCCTCGGGTTCTGGTGGTATTGCCTCGATCTCCGCCGGTGTCGCTGAAGCACTCATCACGACCGCCTTCGGCTTGATCGTGGCCATCCCGGCCGTGTGGGCATACAACTACTTCCAGACCAAGATCGACAACCTGACCGCCGAAATGACGTACACCTCGAAGGAGATGATCGATTATCTCATCAAGGGCGTCTCGGGCGAGTTCGGTCGCTCACGCTTCACGCGCGAGTTCAACACGACGGCCGGCGGCGCAAAGCCGATGACCTGAGTCTGACACACCGCTAACCGGGGAGCGACTCAATGGGGATGTCTGCAGGCGGCGGGGGTTCGGTCAAGGCCGAGCCCAACGTCACGCCCATGATCGACGTGATGCTCGTGCTTCTGATTATTTTCATGATCGTGGTGCCACAGATCGCAGCTGGCTTCAAGGCGACTCCGCCGAAGGGTCAGAACATCAAGGCGCATCCCGAAGATGAAAATGCTGATCAGGTGCTCGGCATCGACAAGGATGGCAAGTACTACCTGAACAAGAAGCCGATCAACAGCGCGGATCTTGAACAGCTGGTGACGCAGATTTACGCCGCGCGCACGGTCGACAAGATCATGTACGTGAAGGCGGATGCCGGACTGGCGTACCACAAGGTGCAGACCGCACTCGACGTCATCGCGAAGGGCGGTGTGCGCGTGTCGGGCCTGATCGCCGACCAGACGCCTGGCACGGAATCAATGGTCGCCGGCGACTCGCCGAAGTCCGGTGGCAATCCTCTCGACCTGAGCGGAGGCAAGAAGCCCTAATGGCGATAAGTGCTGGAGATTCCGAGGGCGGGCTGACGAACGACATCAACGTCACGCCGATGATCGATGTGCTGCTGGTGCTGCTCATCATTTTCATGGTGATCGTGCCGATGGCGCGCAAGACGATCGACGTGCAGTTGCCCGACCCGACACCGCAGCCGCAGCCACCCGGCCCGCCGCCACAGAACATCGTGCTGCAGGTCATGGAAGGTGGGAAGTTCAAGATCAATTCCGAGGAGCAGACCCGCGCCAACCTGCCGGTCCGCCTCAAGGAGATTTATGAGCCCCGCCCGGACAAGCTGATTTTTGTGAAGGGTGATTCGCTGGCGACGTATCAGGATGTGATCTTTGCGATGGACGTTGCCCGCGGAGCGGGCGTGAAGGTCATCGGCCACATGCCGGCAATCGTGCCGTAATTTTGTCCGGCAGTGATGGTGTCAGCGGGCGACCGGGCAGAGGCCCGGTCGCCCGCTGTCGTTGCACGACGACGCGAACCTTTCGTGGTTCTGTTGGCGTAGAATGCGAGCGCACGACTTCCCCTGCACCCAGCCCATGCACGATAGCAGCCTGCCTGAAAGCGCAGACGTCACCCCGCGACATTCCGGCGAGCGCCCGAAACTCCGCCCACTCATCGGCGTGCCGACGGAAGCATTGGGCGAGAACCGTCGACGTGGTGCCGTCGTCGCAATCCTGTCTCACCTGCTCGTGGTGGTGCTGCTGCTGCTCCCCGCACTGTTTCACCGCGAGTTGAGCGCCGCGCTCACCGATGGAGCGGGTGGTCCGGGCGCGTCCGGTGGCGGCGGCGGCGGTCGAGGCGGAAGTCCCATCATTCCCGAGCGGATCCAGCAGTATCAACTCACACCGCCGCCGCCGGCTAAGTCCACGCCCAGCGTGCTGCCGCCGATCGCGCCGATCCCTGAGGTCAAGACGCCCGTGGTCACGCCACCCGTCGCACCGCCACCTCCGGCCGCCTCCGCTCCGGCAGCACCGGCGCCAGCCACCGCGGCCCCTACGTCGGCACCGGCGCCGGGTACTGGTGCGGGAGCCGGTACCGGCACGGACGCCGGCCCCGGCAATGGACCCGGCACCGGTGGTGGGAACGGATCCGGCGTCGGCACCGGCACCGGCTCGAGCATCGGTGCCGGCACCGGTGGCGGCAATGCAACCGTCTATCCGCCCACGCCTCGCGCGCTGTTCGTGCCCCCGAACGGTACGCCGCGCCGCCTGCGTGGCAAGACCATCATCATCGAGCTCGATGTCGACGAAACCGGCAAGGTGGTGGGTGCGGAATTCTCGCCACGATCCGGCGACAACGGATACGACGAACAGTTCCTCGCCAGCTTGCGGGAACAGCGATTCCGGCCGGCGGTTCGAGCGAACGGACAGCCGATCCGATTCACGTACAAGTACGAAATTCTGCTCTAGGGCGGACCCGGTGGTCCGCCCTCGTTGCATCTGTGCGTGTGGCGCGAGCCGTGCCGCGAGTCGTGGTGCGCGCGCCACGCGACGGCGGTGCATCGCGATCAGGCGCGCCGCTGGTTCATAGGCGATCCCGTGCGTAGGTTGCCGCATTCTGTCGCCCACGACGTCGTGGGTCCTGTGATGCGACAACCTTCCGCCCAACCTGCATGCCGCCACTCCGCGAACCGTCGGCGCTCGAGTCACGTGCCACTCAGGGCAGCGCCTCGTCGTCAGCACCGACGGGGTTCGTTGCGGCGCTGACGTTGACCGACGCGGCAATGCTCGTCGCGGGCTCGATGATCGGCTCCGGCATCTTCATCGTCTCGTCGGACATGGCGCGCACGCTTGGCTCGCCATTCTGGTTGCTGATGGCCTGGGTCCTCACCGGCGTGATCACGCTGGCCGGCGCACTGTCGCTCGCTGAACTGGCGGCCATGTTCCCGCGCGCCGGCGGCCAGTACGTGTTCCTGAAGGAAGCCATGGGACCCGTGATGGGATTCCTCTTCGGCTGGACGCTCTTCACGATCATCCAGACCGGTACCATCGCCGCCGTCGCCGTCGGATTCGGCAAGTTCCTGGGCGTGCTCTGGCCGGCGATCGGGCCTGAGCGCTACAGCTGGTTTCCCAGCGCCGACATGTGCGTTTCGTGGCTCGGCTGCAAGACGCCGGCGAACGCCATTCAGCTTGGCCTGTCGCCACAGCGACTGGTGGCGCTCCTCAGCCTCTGGCTGCTGACATGGATCAACCTGCGCGGCGTCGTGCACGGCAAGACGGTGCAGACATTGTTCACCGCAGCGAAGGGCCTTGGACTGGCACTCCTCGTCATCCTCGGTATAGTGGTCGGACGCAACTCGGAGGCGATCGCGGCGAACTTCTCGGGTGGCAACTTCTTCGGCAACGTGCCGCTGACATCCACCTTCGTGCTCGCGTTCGGCGCCGCGCTGGTGGGCTCGCTGTTCTCGAGCGATGCGTGGCTCGGCGTGACGTTCGCTGCCAGCGAAGTGAAGGATCCGCGTCGCAACCTGCCCCGCGCATTGTTGATCGGCACGGGCATGGTGACGCTGCTCTACGTGCTCTGCAACCTCGCTTACCTGATGGTGCTGCCGATGAATGGCAGCGTGGACGGCATGACGGTGCTCGCGCGCGGCATCTCGCACGCCACGCAGGACCGTGTGGGCGTTGCCGCGGCCGAGATGATCTTCGGCGCGATCGGAGGCACGCTGATGGCGTCCCTGATCCTGATCTCGACGTTCGGCTGCAACAACGGGTTGATTCTCGCTGGTTCGCGCGTGTTCTACGCGATGGCGAAGGACGGCTTGTTCTTCCGCAGCGCCGGTACGCTGAGCGCGAATGGCGTGCCCGCCCGCGCGATGCTGATGCAGAGTGCGTGGACGTCGCTGCTCTGCCTCAGCGGCACCTACGGCCAGCTGCTGGACTACGTGATCTTCGCAGCGCTCGCGTTCTATGCGCTGACGACCATCGGCCTGTTCAGGCTTCGGCGCACGCGCCCCGATGCGGACCGGCCATACAAGGCGCTGGCTTACCCGGTGCTGCCCGCGCTCTACATTGCGGCCTGCACGACCGTGGCCGTGATTCTGCTCGTGGCCGACAAGACACGCGCCCAGGCAGTGTCCGGACTCGTGCTCGTACTGCTCGGCCTGCCCGTGTATCTGCTCACGCGCCGCGGTCAGGCGTCCGTCGCCTGATCATCCCTCAATCTCCGCATCTGCCATGAACGTTTCGCAGTCCACCCTGCTCGGCATCATCATCGGGGGCAGTGTCATCGCGCTGGTGTTCGCCGGGTTCCTCGCCCGCTGGGTTCTGGCGCGGAGTACCGGTACCGACGCCATGCGTGCGATCTCGGATGCGATTCAGGAAGGCGCGGAAGCGTACCTGCGGCGCCAGAATCGCACCATCGCCATCATGGCGGTCGCCGTGGCTGCATTGCTGTTCATGGGTTATGGCCTGCTGCGCGAGACCACGGCGAGTGATCCCGTCGCAGATCCGAAGGTGCTCGCACTGTTCGTGACGCTCTCGTTCTTTCTCGGTGCACTGAGCTCGGGCATTGCCGGCTACATGGGCATGTGGGTCTCGATCCGCACCAACATCCGCGTCGCCAGTGCCGCGATGCAGTCGCTGAATGCCGCGCTGCAGACCGCGCTGCGGGGCGGTGCCGTCTCGGGCCTCTTCACCGTGTCGATGTCGCTGCTGGGCGTCGGTGGACTGTTCGCGATCATCACGCTGCTCGCACCAGACGGTGTGACGATGGACCAGTGGGCCCCGAAGATTCCGTTTCTGATCGTGGGGTACGGATTTGGCGCCAGCTTCGTCGCGCTCTTTGCGCAGCTTGGCGGCGGCATCTACACCAAGGCCGCGGACGTCGGTGCGGATCTGGTGGGCAAGGTGGAGGCCGGCATTCCCGAGGACGACCCGCGCAACCCGGCCGTGATCGCGGATCTCGTCGGCGACAACGTGGGCGACTGCGCCGGACGCGGTGCGGACCTGTTCGAGAGCACCGCGGCCGAGAACATCGGCGCAATGATCCTGGGCGTCGCGTTGTTCAAGTTCTTCGGCATTGCCGGCATCCTGTTTCCGCTCGTCATCGGCGCACTTGGCCTGATGGCGTCGATCGTCGGCGTGATGGTCGTGAGCACGAAGGAAGATGCGGATCCCATGGCCGCGCTGAACCGCGGCTATTACGTGACCGCCGCGCTCGTGGCCGTGATGTTCTACTTCGCCTGCAAGCTGCTTCTGCAGACGCCGGACGCGCCGGACGCCTGGATGAGCTTCTTCTGGTGTGGCATGATCGGCATCGTGACGTCGATCGCGTTCGTGTTCATCACGCAGTACTACACCGAGTATCGCTACCGCCCGGTGCTGTCGATCGCCGATGCCAGCCAGACCGGCCCGGCGACGAACATCATCATGGGCCTGGCCGTGGGCATGGAATCCACGGTGCTGCCGGTGATCACGATCGGCATCGCCCTGCTCTCCAGCTTCATGGTGGGGCGGGGTAGTGGGCTGATGGAGAACGGCGTGCCGGTGGGCGGCCTGTTCGGCACGGCCGTGGCGACGATGGGCATGCTCGGCACCGCCGGTTACATCCTCGCGATGGATGTCTTCGGCCCCATCACGGACAACGCCGGCGGCATCGTCGAAATGTCGCAGCAGCCGCCCGAGATTCGCGACAAGACGGATCGTCTCGATTCGGTGGGCAACACGACGAAGGCGCTGACGAAGGGCTACGCGATCGGGTCCGCAGCCCTCGCTGCATTCCTGCTGTTCTCGGCGTATCTCGACGAAGTGAAGAACATGACCGGCTCGCCGCTGACGGTGGACCTGTCCAAGCCGCAGGTATTCGTGGCGGCGCTGCTTGGCGGCATGCTCGTGTTCTGGTTCTCGTCGCTGGCCATGAAGGCCGTGTCGACGGCCGCACAATCGGTGATCACCGAAGTGCGTCGCCAGTTCCGCGAAAAGCCGGGCATCATGCTGGGCACCGACAAGCCTGACTACGCCGCCTGCGTGGACATCGTGACGAAGGGCGCGCTGCGTGCCATGGTGCTGCCGGGCGCACTGGTGGTGAGTTTCCCGATCATCGTCGGCGTGCTGTTCAAGTACCTGGGTGCACCGGGCGAGCGCCTCGGCGCGGAGGCCGTCGCCGGGTTCCTGATGATCTCGACCGTCGTCGGCATCCTGATGGCCGGCTTTCTGAACAATGCCGGCGGCGCGTGGGACAACGCCAAGAAGTACATCGAATCTGGCGCCTACGGTGGCAAGAAGAGCGAGACGCACAAGGCGGCCGTCGTCGGTGACACCGTCGGCGATCCGTTCAAGGACACGGCGGGTCCGTCGCTGCACGTGCTCATCAAGCTGCTCAGCACCATCACGCTCGTGATGGCACCGCTGTTCATCTGATCTTCCGGCGCGCCGGTGCAGCCTTCGGGTGCACCGGCGTTTTCCGTCACTCCAGGTGCCCATGTCGCTGATGCAACGGAAGCCGATCGCGAGCGCCTCCGAGAGTTCGGGGATGGCCCGGACGCTTGGCGTGAGCGATCTGGTCCTGCTGTCGATCGGCGCCGTGATCGGTGCCGGTATCTTCGCGTCGCTCGGCACCGCTGCGGCGGGTGAGGTGCTGAAGGATGGCACGGTCGTGCGGTACGGCGCCGGTCCGGCGCTGGTGGTGAGCTTCGTGCTGCTGGGCGTCGTCTGTGGCCTGGCGGCGCTCTGCTACGCGGAACTCGCGTCCATGATTCCCGCGGCCGGCAGCGCCTACGCGTACTCGTACGCGACGCTTGGTGAGCTGATCGCCTGGATCATCGGCTGGGATCTGATTCTCGAGTACGCGGTGGGCAACGTGGCGGTGGCAATCGCGTGGAGCGGCTACTTCGATTCGCTGCTCAGTGGCTTCGACATCCATATGCCCGGGTGGCTTATCCACGGGTATTTCCAGGCGATGAAGAGCAGTGATCCGGCCGTGGAGCTCGCAATCGCGAATGCGCCGCGCATTGCGGGCATTCCGCTGATGATCAACCTGCCGGCGTTCCTGATCGTCGCCGCCATCACCTGGTTGCTGTGCCGCGGTGCCAAGGAAAGCGCGCGCGCGAACGCGATCATGGTGACGATCAAGCTGCTGGTGCTCGCGTTGTTCGTGGGCGTCGGCGTGATGCACATCGATACGGCGAACTACCATCCGTTCGCACCCAACGGCTGGCGCGGCATTCATCAGGGCGCAGCCATCGTCTTCTTCGCCTACATCGGCTTCGATGCGGTGAGCACTGCGGGCGAGGAGACGATCAATCCACAGCGCAACCTGCCGCGCGGCATCCTCATCGGCCTCGCAATCTGCACCGTGATCTACGTGATCGTGGGTGCCGTGGCGACCGGCATGGTGCCCTACAATCAGCTGCTTGGCGCCGACCCGCTCGCGAAGGCGCTGCAGCTGGCGGGGCTGAAGACCGTGAGCTGGATCGTGTCGGCCGGCGCGGTGGTGTCCATGGCGGCGGTGCTGCTCGTGTTCCAGTACGGCCAGCCGCGGATCTTCTATGCAATGGCGCGCGACGGCCTGCTGCCGCCGTTCGCGGCAAAGCTGCATCCCAAGTATCGCACCCCGTATGTGACGACCATCATCACGGGAGTGTTCGTGGCCTGCGGCGCGTTGGTCGCCGACGATGCCGCCACGTACGACCTGACGAACATCGGGACGCTTGCCGCATTCATGCTCGTCTGCATCGGCGTGCTGGTGCTGCGCATTCGCGAGCCCGAGCGCCATCGTCCGTTCCGCGTGCCGTTCGTCTGGCCTGTCGCGGGCGGCGGTGCGCTGGCCTGCCTGTACGTGATGCAGGGACTGCCATCGAGTGCCTGGAAGGCATTCGGCATCTGGCTGCTGATCGGGCTCGCCATCTACTTCCTGTACGGCTATCGCAACTCGGTGCTGCGCACGGGCAAGACGTTACCGCCCCTGCCAGAACTTGAAGGACCCACGCACTGATTTCCCGGACCGAGACTGCATGTCGTTGCTGAAGAAGTTGTCCATCACCCAATGGATCATGGTTTCCATGGTCGTTGGAACCCTGATCGGTGCGCTGTTCCCCGCGTTCGGGCAAAGCCTGTCGCTGCTGTCCACGATCTTTCTGCGCATGATCAAGTCGGTGATCGTGCCGCTGCTCTTCAGCACATTGGTCATCGGCATCGCCGGTCATGGCGATGACATGAAGAAGGTGGGACGTTTGGCGTTGCGTTCGATCATCTACTTCGAGGTGGTGACGACGCTGGCACTGGCCGTGGGCCTGGTCGCGGTGAACATGCTGAAGCCGGGTGCGGGCGTCTCGCTCGCCACGGCACGCGCGTCGGAAGCTGCGCAATTCACTACCAGCACACCGACGCTTGCCGGGGTGCTGGAGCACACCGTGCCGCAGAGTTTCTTCGAGGCCGCCGCGAAGAACGAGGTGCTGCAGATCGTGTTCTTCAGCGTGCTGTTCGGCATCGCACTTGCGCGCGTACCGGGTCGGCCGCGCCAGGTGATGCTCGACTTCTGCGAGTCGCTCAGCGAAGTGATGTTCAAGTTCGTCGCGATCGTGATGAGCTTCGCGCCGATCGGCATTGCGGGCGCCATCGCGGCGACGGTCGGCAAGTCCGGCCTTCCAGTGCTGCTCACGCTGCTGAAACTCGTGCTCACGCTGTATGGTGCATTGGCAGTGTTCATCCTGCTCGTGCTGGTGCCGGTCGCGGTCATGACGCGTGTCCCGCTGCGGGCGTTCATCAAGCAGGTACGGTCATCCGCGTTGCTCGCATTTTCAACGGCGAGTTCCGAGGCGGCGCTGCCTGGTGCCATGCAGGCCATGGAGAAGCTCGGTGTTCCCAAGCGCATCGTCGCGTTCGTCATGCCGACGGGTTACAGCTTCAACCTCGACGGCAGCACGCTTTACCTGGCCGTGGCCAGCATCTTCGTGGCGCAGGCCGCCGACATCGACATGCCGCTCGGCACACAGCTGCTCATGATGCTGACGCTGATGCTCACGTCGAAGGGCGTGGCGGCCGTGCCGCGTGCGTCGCTGGTGATCCTTTCGGGCGCGCTCACGCAGTTCGGGCTGCCATTGGAAGGTGTCGCGTTGATCCTTGGCGTTGACGCCGTGATGGACATGGCGCGCACGAGCGTCAATCTGGTCGGTAATTGTCTCGCGACGGTGGTGATGGCGCGATGGGAGGGTGAGTTCGACGACAGCGCGGCAGTCGCCGTGATGCAGCCGCAGCCGGCCTGAGCTGGGTCGTGGATTAAAAAACGTACGTTGCCGAGTGCAGAGTGCGACGACCGTTATGCAGCCATCTCAGGGGGATGCGGTGGTCGTCGCCGTCGTCGGGTTGGTCGCTGACCTGTACATGCAGGCACAAGGTGCTTGCACAGGATCATCGGTCCGACTGATCGGATCATGAAAAAAGAGAGGCCCGCCAGCGATGATTGGCGGGCCTCTTTCTGCATCTATCGACGACCTGTGTTCAACGATCCGCGAACGTATCACAGGCATCGACACGACCTGTGTCGAAGCCGCGCCGAAACCACGTCATGCGCTGTGCCGCACTGCCATGCGTGAACGATTCCGGCCGGATGGCACTACCCGACATCTCCGAGATTCGATCATCTCCCACGGCAGACGCCGCCTTCAACGCCTCCTCGATGTCGCCAGGATCGAGATTGCCGGCCTCCTGTGCGTGCTTGCCCCAGATGCCCGCATAGCAGTCGGCCTGCAGTTCCATCGCGACGCTCAAGGTGTTGCGATCACCCGGGCGCTGCTGCTGCAGTCTGCGCATCTGTCGCTCGGTACCGGTCACGTTCTGCACATGGTGCCCGATCTCGTGCGCGAGCACGTATGCCTGGGCAAAGTCTCCCGGTGCACCGAATCGACGGCGGAGATCATCATAGAAGCCGAGGTCGATGTAGACTTTCTGGTCGGCCGGACAATAGAACGGGCCCGCTGCAGACTCTGCAGCACCGCAACCGGTATTTACGGCGTCACGAAACAGCACGAGTCGCGCGCGTTCGTACTGCGCATTCCGCTCGGTGAAGATCCGCGTCCAGTTCTGCTGCGCATCATCGAGCACGAACGACATGTAATTGACCAGCTGTTCCTCTTCAGCCGACGACTGTGCGGGTGGAGTGGACACACCCGGCGCAGACGCACTCGGCTCCGGCTGCCCGCCACCGCCCAGCGCGCCGGTCAGATCCGTCTTGAAGACGACGCTGAGCACCAGCAGCACGATGAACCCGCCGATACCCATGCGGCCACCACCGAGGCGGAACCCTCCCCGGCCGCCGCCAGATTCGCCGCGACGGTCTTCGAGGTCACGGCTCGGTCCATTATCGTCCCACTTCATGAGAACTCGCGAGAAGAGGTGAGCGCGTGGCTTGATGCGTGGCCACCGGCCCACCACGGGCCGTACGCGCCTGTCACTGTCGCGTCGAAGACTAATCGGCGACCGGGACCCGCGCAGACACGAGTTGACGTCGCGTCTGCCTCAGTGGCTCCCGTTCGACGACGAGTGCGTCACGCCGGCCAGAAAGCATTCGAGTGTCACGTTGAGCCGACCTTCGACATGGGCGCGAATCGTCGAAGCGACTGCGTCCGCATCACGCTCGCGGAGTGCGTTGATGATCGCGACATGCTGCTCCGAGACCTGGCGCCCATGTTCTTCGGAGAGGACGGCAACCTGGATGAAACGGCTGCTTTCCATTACCAGACGACTCACCAAGTCGGCAAGTCGACGGTTACCGCTTGCGCCAGCAATGATGTCGTGGAATTCCGCATTCACGCCAACGTATGTCAGAAGCGACTCGTGGTCGTCGGGATCGTAGCCGATGGCGCTCAGTTCAGTGAGTCGATCCAGCGCGACATCGTCAAGGTTTTCCATTGCGAGGTGTGCCGCGGCGACTTCGGCGATGATGCGCAATTGAAAGATCTCTTCTATGTCCTGGCGCGTGATCCCGACGACCACGTAGCCCAGGCGCGGCGTCACATTCAACAATCCTTCCAGGACCAGGCGCCGCATCGCTTCGCGCACCGGTGTCTTCCCAATTGCGAGCCTCTCGACGATCGAGTTCTCGGTAATTGCACTGTCCGGCGCCAGCTCACCGGAAATGATCATGTTGCGCAGCAGTATGTAAGCCGAGTCAGCCAAAGGCATCGGAAACCGTGTAATGGAATGCGGAAGCGGAACCGCGCGAACGATCAGCGCGTGTGATGACAAACAACTACCCTGAAAAGTGTGCGGAGTTGCGCTGCAGAAGCGCTGCTCGATCATGACCCGTTCGCTTGCAAACGCGACCCGACAAACGGGACTGTTTGATATATCAAAGCATGCGTTGCACTTGTTAGCGTATGCTCATCATCACTCGTGTATTCAGACATGACGCCGATCATTCGAGCCGCACGCGGGAACGTCAGGACCGCCAAGGGATGGATTCAAGAAGCAGCGAAGCGCATGCTCATGAACAACCTCGACCCCGATGTCGCAGAGAAGCCGGACGAGCTCATCGTGTACGGCGGACGCGGCAAGGCTGCACGCGACTGGCAGAGTTACCAGCGCATCGTGGCGACATTGGACCGGCTCGAGAATGACGAAACGCTGCTCGTGCAGTCGGGCAAGCCGGTGGCTGTGCTGCAGACGCACACGCACGCGCCACGGGTGCTCATCGCCAACTCGAACCTGGTGCCGAAGTGGGCGACCTGGGAGGAGTTCGATCGACTCGACAAGCTCGGCCTCATGATGTACGGCCAGATGACGGCGGGAAGCTGGATCTACATCGGCACGCAGGGAATCTTGCAAGGCACGTACGAGACCTTTGCTGCCGCGGCCGATCAGCACTTCAACGGGACGCTTGCCGGAACGATCACCGTGACCGCGGGACTCGGTGGCATGGGTGGCGCGCAGCCGCTCGCCGTGTCGCTCGCTGGCGGTGTCAGCATCTGCATCGAGGTCGACGCGACGCGCATCCAGCGCCGGCTCGAGACACGCTACCTCGACACCGTGGCATCGTCGCTCGATGATGCAATTTCTCAGGCCGAACGCGCACGGACTGAGCGGCGCGCGCTTTCCATCGGCCTGCTCGGCAATGCGGCCGAGGTGCTGCCGCAGATGGTGGCCCGCGGCTTCACGCCGGAGCTCGTGACCGACCAGACCTCGTCGCACGATCCGATGGTCGGATACCTCCCGGTCACGAGTCCGGACGAGGATGTCGACACGCTCAGGCGCACGATGCCTGATGCGTACCTCGCGCGTGTGCGCGATGCCATGGTGGCACATGTCCACGCGATTGTGACCATGCAGGATCGCGGAGCCGTGGCATTTGATTACGGCAACAACCTGCGTGCGCAGGCGCAGCTCGCAGGGTACGCAAATGCGTTCAATTATCCGGGCTTCGTGCCGGCCTTCATTCGCGAAAGCTTCTGCGAGGGTCGCGGGCCGTTCCGCTGGGTCGCACTGAGCGGGGATCCGGCCGACATCGCCGCGACCGACGCCGCGATGAAGACGCTGTTCCCGGAGGATGCGCGGCTCCAGCAATGGCTCGGCTGGGCTGGTGAGCGCATCGCGTTCCAGGGATTGCCGGCGCGCATCTGCTGGCTCGGTTATCGCCAGCGTGACAAGGCTGGGCGCCTGTTCAACGAGATGGTTCGCGACGGACGCCTGTCCGCGCCCGTGGTGATCGGTCGTGACCACCTGGACGCTGGGTCGGTCGCGAGTCCGTATCGCGAGACCGAGGCGATGCGCGACGGCAGCGACGCCGTCAGCGACTGGCCGCTGCTGAACTTCGCCGTCGGCATCGCTTCGGGAGCCGGCTGGATGAGTTTTCATCATGGCGGCGGCGTCGGCATGGGGTACAGCCAGCATTCCGGTCTCGTTGCCGTTGCCGATGGCAGCACCGAGGCGGATGAGCGCCTGCAGCGCTGCCTTACCAACGATCCGGCAATGGGTGTCATCCGTCATGCCGATGCCGGCTACGAGACTGCCCTGCGCGTGGTGAATGAACGTGGAGTGGACATGCCTTCCCTGGAGTCACACTGATGCTGAGCTACGCCGGAATCAGCACCTTCGCGCGCGCGCCACTGGGTTCGCTCGATGACGCGTGGACCTGCGACGTCGCGGTCCTCGGAATTCCATTCGACATCGCACTCGGTTTTCGACCGGGCGCCCGCTTCGCGCCGCGCGCGATCCGCGATGCATCGCTGCGCTATGCCGTGCCGCCTGAGGGGCTCTGGAACTGGCACACCCAAAAGACGATTCTCGCCGGCTGCACGATGCGCGACGTTGGCGACGTCGACCTCCCGAGCCTCGAGCCGGAACTGGCGCATCGGCGCATCGAGTCGTGCGCACGCGCGCTGCGTGAGCGCTGCACGGTGCCGCTGTTCCTGGGCGGTGACCACTCCATCTCGTACCCGGTGCTGCGCGCGTACGACGACATCGCAGACCTGCATGTCGTGCAGCTGGACGCGCACCTGGACTTCACGAACGAACGTGACGGAACGCGCTGGTCGAACTCCAGCCCGTTCCGGCGTGCCGTCGAGGCGTTACCGGGCCTCACCTCGATCAGCACGATTGGCCTGCGCGGCATCCGCACCGACAAGGAGGCCGTGCAGTCGGCACAAGCACGCCGCCACTCGATGGTGCACGCTGATCATGTCGGCATGACGGGTGCGCTGCCCGCCGGCTCGCTGCCGACGGGGAAGTCGGTCTACCTCAGCATCGATGTCGACGTCTTCGATCCGTCGGTGCTCAGTGGCACGTCGAGCCCCGAGGTCGACGGGCTCACGTACCGGCAGGTCGCCGGCATCCTGCACACGGTGGCGTCGCTCAATACCATCGTCGGCATCGACTGCGTGGAGCTGTCACCGTCACTCGATCCGTCGGGACTTAGCTCGCTGGTGGTGGCGCGACTGCTGGTCGAGACCCTTGGCATGGTGATGGCGTGACACCCATTCAGCTCCTGACGAACGTGGCGCAGCTGGTCACGCCGGCGGGAGTCGGTGCATCGCGCGGTCGTGACATGCGTAAGCTCGATATCACCCGGGATGCGGCCATCGCCATCAGTGACGGGCAGGTGATCTGGTGCGGTCCGCGACGCGAGTGGACGGGCGCGGCCGATGTCGAGATCGATGCCGGCTGGTGCGCCGTGGTGCCAGGGCTCGTGGACCCGCACACGCACGCGGTCTGGGGCGGCGACCGCCTTGCCGATTTCGAGTCGCGCGCGACCGGCGTATCCTACGAGGAGACGCTCGCAGCCGGCGGCGGCATCAGGCATACGGTGGCCTGCACGACCGCAAGCGACACGGACGCGTTGCTGCAGGCCACGTTGCAGCGTGTGCGGCGGATGACGCGTGCCGGTGCGACCACCATCGAGATCAAGAGCGGCTACGGCTTCACGCTGGAACACGAACTCCGCCAATTGGCGGTCGTGCGAGCACTCGCCGCGCTGGTGCCGGCCACGCTCGTGCCGACCATGCTGTTCCACCTGCCGCCACGCGATGCCGCTGCGCGCGTGGACTGGATGCAGGCTGCCGTCTTCGAATGGATGCCGGCAATTCGTGATGCGGCCGTCGGGTCGGTGGACGTCTTCATCGAGCAGGACGCGTTCAGCGTGGCGGAGGCCGGTGAGCTGCTGCGCGCCGCGCGTGCGCAGGGATTGCAGTGCAAGGCGCACACCGACCAGTTCAACGCGATTGGTGGCACGGAGCTCGCCATCGCGCATGATGCGCTGTCCGTGGATCACCTCGAGGCGAGCGGTCCGGCGCAGATTGCAGCGATCGCGGCGAGTCGCACCGCCGGAGTGCTGCTGCCCGGCGTGACATTGCACCTGCACATGGCGGCCGCTGACGGCCGTGCGCTGATCGATGCCGGCGCGGTGGTCGCCGTCGGCACGGATTGCAATCCCGGGTCGTCGCCACTGTTTTCACTGAGCCTGGCCATGGCGCTCGCCGTTCGCCTGAATGGCCTCACGCCCGCCGAGGCGTTGACAGCCTGCACCGCCAATGGCGCGGCTGCCCTCGGCCTTGCCGATCGCGGACGTATCGTGCCGGGATCGCGCGCCGACTTCCTCCTGCTCCGATCTGCTGATTGGCGCGACCTTCCATACACCCTTGGCGATGACGCAGTGGCACGGGTGTTCATCGCCGGTATCGAAACGTCCTGACATGACTTCGTTTGATGTGCAGGTAGGCCGCTCGCTGTCGATCGCCGACGTGGTGCAGGTCGCGCGACATGGCGCACGCGTGACACTGGCCGAGGAAGCCAGGCCGCGCATCGACAGCAGCCGCGCCTATGTCGACGCGCTCGTGGCCGCGGACCGCACGGTGTACGGAATCACGACTGGCTTCGGACGGCTCGCGAGCGTGCGCATCGCTGCTGGCGACGTGCGGCAGCTGCAGCGCAACCTGCTGATGTCACATGCCATGGGTGTCGGCGTGCCGCTGTCCACGGAGGTCGTGCGCGGCATGCTGCTGCTGCGCGCGCAGTCGCTCTCGTTCGGCTGCAGCGGCATCCGCATCAGCGTCATCGCGCTGCTGATCGAGTGCCTGAATCGTGGTGTGCATCCGGTGATCCCGTCGCAAGGCTCGGTCGGTGCGAGTGGCGACCTTGCGCCGCTGGCGCACATGGCGTTGCCGCTGATCGGGGAAGGGAAGGCGGAGGTCGGCGGCGACGTACTGCCGGGGCGCGACGCGCTCGCACGCGTGGGCCTCACGCCAATCGTGCTGGAGGCGAAGGAAGGACTGGCCCTGATCAACGGCACGCAGGCCATGACGGCGATCGGTGCGCTGGTGCTGCACGACGCGCAGCGGCTGGCGACGCTCGCCGATGTCGCGGGCGCGATGTCACTCGAGGCGCTCAAGGGCACGGCGGTGGCGTTCGATGCGCGTGTCACCGCCGTGCGCGCGCATCCCGGCGCCGCCGCGGTGGCGGGCAACCTGCGCCGCCTCGCGGCCGACAGCCCGATCCACGGTTCGCATGCCGATTGCGCAAAGTTGCAGGACGCATACAGCCTGCGCTGCATGCCGCAGGTGCACGGTGCGAGTCGCGACGCGCTCACGCACGCCGCGCAGGTGGTCACGCGCGAGTGCAACGCCGTCACCGACAACCCGCTGATCTTCGCCGACACGGACGACGTCATCTCGGCCGGCAACTTCCACGGCCAGCCCGTCGCGCTCGTGATGGATTACGCAAAGATCGCGATCGCGGAGCTGGCCAACATCAGCGAGCGCCGCGTCGAGCACATGCTCGATCCCGCCGTCAGCGGGCTGCCCGCCTTCCTGTCCTTGCAGGGTGGCCTGAACTCCGGGCTGATGATCAGCCAGTACACCGCTGCAAGCCTCGTCAGCGAAAACAAGGTCCTCGCGCATCCGGCGAGCGTGGACAGCATCCCGACCAGTGCCAACCAGGAGGATCATGTGAGCATGGGCACGACGAGTGCGCGACAGTGCGCCATGATCCTCGAGAATGCCACCTGGGTGATCGCGATCGAGCTGTTGAATGCCGCACAGGCACTGGATTTCCACCAGCCGCTGCATCCGGGCCCAGGCGTCGGTGCCGCGCGCGACGCCCTGCGCCGTGTCGTGCCGCCGCTGGAAGCGGACCGGGTGCTGACACCGGACCTCGAGGCGGTGCGCGGCATCATGCTCGACGACAGCCTGCGCGGCGCGGTGGAGCAGGTGCTCGGCCCGCTCGCGTGATGTCGTAAGCGAACCGTCATGTTCCTATGCCGCCGCCGTCACGACGACTGACCTCGCGTGTCAGCTTCGCTCGAGTGCCGCCGTGCGCTCGGCCCACGACGTCATGGCGTCGTCCAGCAGGCGTTGTGCGGCGCCAAGCTCCTTCTCCAGGCGACCGGCCTCGCGTGCCTTCTCGGGCGTACCGTCGTACAAATCACCATCCTCCAGCGATCGCTGCACCTTCCGCACGCGCTCCTCGAGTCGCACCACTTCCCGCTCCGCATCGTCGGCGGCCCGCTTCGCGGCCTTTCGTGCGTTCACGTCGCGATCGTCCTGGCCCTTCGACTTCTGCGTCGCGGCCTTCTCCTGTGCCTTGCGTCCCTGCACGGCAGCCGCCGCGACGGAGGCGAGCTTCGAGCGACGCTCGCGCTCGGCCACTTCCCACTCCACGAACGGGCCGTCGAAGTCGCGCAGGCGCGTACCGTCGAACGACCAGACGCGCGTCGCCAGCTCGCGCAGAAATGCACGGTCGTGACTCACCAGAATCACCGTGCCCTCGTACGACTCGATCGCATCCTCGAGCGCCTCGATGCTCTCCACATCGAGATGGTTCGTCGGTTCGTCCAGCACCAGCAGGTTGGCCTTCTGCAGCATGATCAGCGCGAGCGCGACGCGTGCACGCTCACCACCGCTCAACGTGCTGATCGTGCGCATCACGCTGTCGCCGCTGAATCCGAACGCGCCCAGGTGACCCTGGATATGTCCGCGGCCCCACAGCGGGCGCACATCCTGGATCGCCTCGAAGATCGTGCGCTCCAGTGGCAGCTGGCCCAGGTCCTGTCGATACCACGCGGCATGCACCGACCCGCCGACCGTGGCGCCGCCTGCAGCGGCATCGCGCGCGCCAAGCAACGTCGCGATGAGCGTCGACTTGCCCGCCCCGTTCGGCCCCACCAGCGCGATCACGTCGGCGCGCATCGCGGTCAATGTCACGTCGTCCAGCAGCACGCGATCGCCGACGGTCACACGCAGCTTGTTGGTGTGCAGCACACGATCACCGCCCCGGTCACCGATCTCGAGTCGCAGCGACATCGCGTCCGACTCGCCCGGCGGCGGCGAGAGCCGGGGCAGGCGACCCAGCTTGGAGCGACGGCCCTTGGCCTGCGAGCTGTTCACGCCTGCGAGGTGACGGCGGATGTATTCCTCTTCCTTCGCGATGAACTTCTGCTGCTTGTCGAGCTGCCGCTGGAACGTGAGCATGCGCTCCTCGCGCTGACTCACGAAGGCCGAGTAGCCGCCAGTGTAGGAATGCGTGGTGCCGCCCGTGACATGCAGCACATGGTCCACCGTCTCGTCCAAAAAGGCGCGATCGTGACTGATCACGACCACCGTCTCGCCCAGCTCGCCGAGGTAGGTCTGGAGCCACTGCGTGGTCTCGAGATCGAGATGGTTCGTCGGCTCGTCGAGCAGCAGCAGCTCCGCCGGTGCAGCCAGTTGCCCTGCCAGTCCCACTCGTCCGCGTTCACCGCCGCTCAGGCCGGCCAGCATGCGCGTGCGCGACTCTACGGCGTCGAAGCCAAGGCCCTGCAGCACCTTGTCGACGCGAGCGGGGAAGTCGTAACCGCCTTCGTGCATGAACTTCTCCTGCAGGCGACCGTACCGGTCCATCAGCGTCTCGTCGCCATCCCCAAGCTGTTCGGCAAGGACGTTCAGCTCCTTCTCGATCGCGATCAGCGGTGCATACGCGGCCGCCGCGGCCTCCCACACCGTCGTGGCGTCGCCGAAGTCGCGGTGCTGGTCCAGCAGCGACACCGTGAGTCCTGGCTGCCGTGCCACGGCACCCCGCGTCGGCTGGATCCTGCCCGTGAGGATCTGGAACAGCGTCGTCTTGCCGGCACCGTTGCGGCCAATGATCCCCCACCGCTCACCTCGGGCGATGGTGACGGATACATCCTTGAGCAGCGTCGTGGCGCCGAAGCTCACGGCGACATCGGCGAGCGAAATGAGAGTCATACCGTAAAATCTCGCGAGGGACGAAAGGGCAGGGTGCCAGCGGGCACCCGCTCAGCCGGTGACGTACTGGGCGAACAGGCGCGCCATGGTGCGTTCGGGATCGGCATCACACAGTCCTTCATGGACGGGTGACGTCTGCAGCACGTCGGAGCGTGGTGCGGTCAGCCAGTGAAAGCGCTCGGACGTCGGCGCCAGCGCAATGGGACCAGCCTGCACGTCGCCACTGGCCACGCGCTCCATCGTGCGCAGGTACTTCGCCAGCATGCCCACGTCCACGCTGGGCACGCGATCACGCAGCGTGCTTTCGCTGGTCAGCGCGAGCAGCCCGAGAAAGCCGGCCTGCCGCGCGTGCAGCAGCACACCCACCGGCACGAACGCCCCAAGGTGCACATGCGGTACGGCGCGCAGCACGGCGAAGTCGTAGGCCGTCCATGACCCGCTCATCGGCGCGCCATGAACGGCTGCATCGGCGAGGCACGCAGCGCCTCGCGTGCCTCGATTGCGGCCGCGACGAACGCAGGTGCCGCCGCGCGACGGCCGCGCAGGTACGCCACGTAGCGCGCCTTTGCCGTCGCTGCATCGAGCGACTCATCGCCGGTGAGCGGATCCATGAGCAGGGCATCGGGCACGGAGTGCACGATCGCGTCCAGCACGTCGTTCGAGAGCGCGTCAGTGGCCGCGCGGCTCGCTGCCTCCATGTCGCCGGTGCGCAGCAACAGCACATGCTGCCGGATCAGCGGAAAGGGCGTCGCGACGCGCGCGTCGTTCACGCTGGCCCAGTCGTAGTGCATGTACAGCGCGGCACCATGGTCGATCAGCCACGGCTTCCGCTGCCAGACCAGCAGGTTCGGGTTGCGCGCCGTGCGATCGGGATTGGTGATGAACGCATCGAGCCAGACCAGCGTCGTGGCAAACGCAGCGTCCACCACGTCATGTGCCGCAACCGGATCGAAGTTGAACGACCCATCCAGATAGCGCAGCCCGATGTTGATGCCGCGACTCGCCTTCAGCAGGTCCTGGATCTCCGAATCAGGCTCGCTCTGCCCGAAGCGGTCCGGCAGGTCGATGATCGCCAGCTCCGGCACCGGCAATTTCAGAGCGCTCGCGATGCCATGCGCGATGATCTCGGCAACCAGCACCTTTGCGCCCTGGCCGGCACCGCGGAACTTGGTGACGAACAGGCCGCCGCCGTCGGTGTCGATGACGGCAGGAAGCGAGCCCCCCTCACGGAGCGGCTGGACGTATCGTGTGGCCTGATGGCGCGGCAGCGGAGTCGACATGAACCCGCAATCTAGCCTGACCCTGTGCACCACCGGTTCGTGGCGGTGCACGAAGACACGGTGCGGCTACGGCGCCTCGATCGACAGGCCGATCGTGCGCAGCGCCATCTGCACGGCACCACGGGCCGCGTCGACCGTCTGGTGCCGCACGATGGAGCCCGGCACGAGCGTCTTCAGCCGGTGCTCGAGTCGCTTGCGCATCGGGCGCCCCTTGCCGAGCAGGCCACCATGCAGCGCGACGGGGATTGCAGCGCGTTCGTCCACGAACAACGTGCGGGCGAGGGCGCGCACGTGCAGCGCGAGTTCCTCGACGGCCATGGTGACGATGGTGTTCGCGCGCAGGTCGCCCACCTCGGCGGCAGAGAGCACCGCCGGTGCAAGCGTCGCCATGTGGGCCGGGGTAGCGCTCGCCGCCCACGTGATGATCGCGGAGACATCGTCCAGCTCGAGCGCCGTGAGGATCGCGCCGGTCAGCGCGGTCTCGGGTTCGCGGCCGTCATGCGCGGCGGCAATCACCTGCAGCGCCTTGCGGCCCAGCCATGCGCCGCTGCCTTCGTCGCCGATCACGGGACCCCAGCCGCCGCATCGCTGCATCACGCCCGAGGGACTTCGGCCCCACGCAATGCTGCCGGTGCCGGCGACCAGCAGGATGCCCGGGCCTTCGACGAACGCATCCTCCATCGCCGCCTCGGCATCGCTGATCACGACGACCGCGTCTGCGACCTCGAGGCGCTCGAGTTCCTGCTGCAGCGCGATCCGCTGCGCCTCACGACCAACGCCCGCCACGCCGACGACGAGGGCGCGCGGCATGAGGTGTCCCATCTCGGCATCGATCACCGCGTTGCGCACCATCGCGCCGAGTCTCTCTGCCGAATCGGCCTCGGCACCGGGTGTCACCGCACTGCCCTCGCCGCTCGCCTTGCACAGCACGTGTGCCTGTTCGTCCGCGACGTAGACGCGCGTGCTGCTGCCGCCGCCATCGACGCCGACGACGATCAGTTCTGTCTGTGCACTCATGGACGTGCCTCGGTCTCCGCCGTGACGATCATGGCGATCGGCAGCGACTCAGGTGGCGCTGGATGCGTGAGCGACGACAGGATGCCGGCCGCCAGTGTGAGCCCCGTGCCGATCAGCACGTACCAGGGCCACGCGATCGTGGCTACACCGCCCAGTGTGGGCGCCAGCGAGGGAATGCGGGCAATGAGCAACTTTGCGAAGACGATCACCGCCATGCAGCCGATGCCGATGCTCATGCCGGTGATGGCGTCACGCTGATTCGCGCGCTTCCACAGCAGCGCCAGCGAGAAACCGCCGACAAGCCCGCCATGCGTGAAGCTCTGGATGCTCAGTGCGACCACGACGACCGGTGCGCCCTGCTGCGGATACAGCAGCGCACCCAGTGTGAGCACCACGCCCCAGGCCAGCGCGAACAGCTTGCCGGTGCGCAGCGTGCGCGGGTCGTCCACGCTCTTGCCGCTCAGCGGCAGGTAGATGTCGTGCGTGGTGGTGGCGGCCAGCGCATTGATCGTCGCGCTGTGCGTGCTCATGGTCGCCGCGATGATCGCAGCCAGGATCAGGCCGAGCAGGCCGGGTGGCATGCGCTCGACGATGAACGTGGGAAAGATCTGGTCGCTGGCGTCGAACGCCTTGCCGCCGTAGTAGACGTACAGGCCAAGTCCGATGAACAGGAATAGTGTGAATTGTGCGAAGACGACGAAGCCACTCGCGATCAGCGCACGCTGCGCATCCTTCAGGCTGCGGCTGGCCAGCAGGCGTTGCACGATCAGCTGGTCGGCGCCATGCGATCCCATGGCCAGGAATGCACCGCCGATCAGCCCGGCCATCATCGTGTGCGGTCGATCGAAGCCGGCGTACCAGTCAATCGCCTGCAGCTTGCCCGACGCGCCGGCGGTCGCGATGATCGTGCTCCAGCCGCCATCGATGCTGCGACCCAGCAGCACCAGTGCGCAGATGCCGCCGAAGATGTAGATGCCGGCCTGGATCATCTCGGTGTAGACGACGGCGCGCATGCCGCCCTTGTACGTGTACACCACGGTCAGCAATCCAAGCACGAGGATCGCAGACGGCATGACGTACTGGCGCGGCACGGTATCACCAAGGATCAACGCGACCGGAATGGCCGTCGCGAAGATGCGCACACTGTCGGCCACGGCGCGTGTGGCCATGAAGATCACGCTCGTGAAACGTCGTGTCTCCGGCCCGAATCGCTTTTCGAACAGCGCGTAGGCGGTGACCAGCTCACCCGCGAAGTAGCGCGGCAGCAGGACATACGCCACCACGAAACGGCCGATGATGTAGCCGGCAACGACCTGCAGGAAGCCAAGGTTGCCGAGATAGCTGAGGCCCGGGATGCTGATGAACGTCAGCGCGCTCGTCTCGCTTGCGACGACGCTGAACAGGATGCCCCACCACGGAATTGCATGACTCGCGACGAAGTAGTCCTTCGCATCCTTCTGCTTGCCGCCCAGCCAGAGACCAAGGCCTGTGGTCCCGGCCAGATACGCCAACAGCACCAGTCCGTCCAGGACACTGAAGCCACCACGTTCCATCAGCGTCCACCCGCGCTATTCGACAACGTACGCCTCCATGGCGAAATATTCGGCGAGTCCGAGCCGATTCAGCTGCGCGGCCGTCTCCGTGTTGCGATCCTGCACGCGCTGCCAGAACTCCCGGTCATCCTGGCCGGGAAATGGCGCAGAATCCTTCTGCGACTGATGCTTGAAGATTGCTTGGATCTTCAGGCGCAGCTCCTCCTGGCTGAGTGGCACCAGCACCGTGGCATCGGTCACGGCCCACTCCTGCCACGCGCCACGATACAGCCAGATCTCCGGCCGCGGATGGCCGAGTGCGACGTACGCCGTCACTGCGGCATCGATGGCTTCCTTGCACATGCGATGCGTGCCATGCGGATCGCTCAGGTCACCGGCGACGAAGATTACCTCGGGATGAAACTCCTCGAGCAGTTCACGGACGATCCGAACGTCATCGGCCCCGATCGGATCCTTGCGCACCTTGCCGGTCTGATAGAACGGCAGGTTCAGGAACCGTGCGTTGTCGGCCGAGAGTCCCACGACTTCAATGCCGCTGACCGCTTCTGCCTCGCGGATGATGCGCTTGATGTTCTGCACTTCAGCGCTGTCCACGTCACCGGGCTGCTTGCGCGCCAGGAACGCGGTGATGCGCTGCGCGTACTCCTTTGCGTTGCCGCCCTTGATATGCTGGTCGCGATCGAGTCGCGTGATGAAGTCCGCGTAACGTCGCACGTCGTGATCGAAGACCGCGATGTTGCCGCTCGTCATGTACGCCACCAGCATCGCGTTCTGGTTCTCGACCAGCTTCCGCAGCATGCCGCCCATCGAGATCACGTCGTCATCGGGATGCGGCGAGAAGCAGATCACGCGGCGCTGGCGATGCAGCTTGCTGCGACCGCGGATGCGCGCACCCAGCGCATTGAAGACGAACCCGTTGATCGCGCCGGGAGAGCCATGCACCGCCACCAGCGACGACAGCCGGTGCTCGGCATAATCCTGCTGCGTGAGCTTGAGAATCGCCTTGCCGACGGTCTGCGACAGCCACACCACGGCGCGCACCGCCAGCGCCGCATCCCACGAGACCTCGTCGACGAGCCATGGCGTCGCGTTCCGCGTAAGCTCCGCAGCCGCCGCACTGTCAAGGAAGCAGGTGGTGCGCGGATGCTCCTGCAGGAACGTGGCGGCGACTTCCAGGTCGATCGCACCTTCCACCGCGCGACGCACGATGCCGGCCTTGTGCTCACCGGTCGCGAGGATCGCAATTTCGCGTGCAGCAAGAATCGTGGCGACGCCCATCGTGATCGCTTCGCGCGGCGCGTTTTCGGCACCGAAGAAGTCGGCGGCGGCATCGCGGCGCGTCATGGCATCCAGCGTCACCAGTCGCGTGCGGCTGTCGCGGCCGGAGCCGGGCTCGTTGAAGCCGATGTGGCCGGTCTTGCCGATGCCGAGCAGCTGGAAGTCGATGCCACCAGCCTCGGCGATCCGCGCCTCGTACGCGCGGCACACACCGGCGACGTCCGCGCGATCGATCGTGCCCGGCAGCAGGTGCACCTGCGACGCTGGAATGTCGATGTGCGCGAACAGGTTTTCCCACATGAAGCGGTGGTACGCATGCACCGAGTCCGGCGGCATCGGCCAGTACTCGTCCAGGTTGAAGGTCACCACGTCGGCAAAGCTCAGCCCAAGCACGCGGTGCCGGCGAATCAGCTCGCGGTACACTCCGATCGGAGTGGAGCCCGTGGCCAGGCCAAGCACCGTGCGACGGTGCGTCGCTGCATTCTCGCGCATGATCGCCTCGATACGATCCGCCACGCGCGTGGCAAGTGTGTCAGGATCGTCACTGATCACGACGGGAATCTTCTCGAGGCTCTTCATGGGTCGTGGCAAAGTAATCGCGCGTGCGCGAGGCGCAGCGCGATACGGCAATCACGCACGCGAAAAAGGCGGACCGGTTGGGATCCGCCTCGTTCGCAAGCAATGGTAATGCGAGAGCGTCAGGCCGAGAACGACGATCCACAGCCGCAACCACCAGTGGCATGCGGGTTCTTGAACGTGAAGCCTGACCCCTGCATTGACGTCGTGTAATCGATGTTGATGCCGCTCAGGTACTGCAGCGAAAACGGATCGACGAAGACCTGATAACCTTCCTGCGCAAGGATGGTGTCGTCCTCGGCCGGCTTGTCTTCGATGAGCAATGAGTATTTGAAGCCGCTGCAACCACCAGGCTGCACCGCGACGCGCAGACCGCCGATGGTCGGATCGACCGCCTCGGCCTCCAGGAATTTCATCACCTCAACCGTCGCGGCGGGCGAGATGGACAGCAGCACATCAGGCGTCTGCATAGTGCTCATGCGTCTTCCTCCAGAGGGTAGGTCGGGGAATCCCGACCGGATCACTCCTCAATTTATGTCAAAACTTCTTGCATGGAAGACCTGCAATCGCCAGCTCATTCCGGCATCGGCGGCGATGGTCGGGCCGGCACGCCACCCAGCGCCCCGATGACGGCATCCGCCAGCGCCACCCGGACGCCGCCGATGCGCGTGTTCTGGCGCGTGGGGTTCACGCGGTTCGTGAGCAGCACGATGAACAGGTCGCGCGCCGGATCGATCCAGATCGACGTGCCGGTGAATCCGGTGTGCCCGAAGGCGCGCGATGACATCCGGTGGCCTGCGGAGTTGGTGCCCGTCGGCGTTTCCCAGCCCAGCGCACGGCGGCTGACGAGCGTGTCCTGCGCACGCGTGAACTGCGTCACCGTGCGTGATGACACCAGTCGCGCGCCATCCAGCACACCGCCATTCAGCCAGAGCCGCGCCAGGCGCGCCATGTCGTCGCCTGTCGAGAACAGGCCGGCGTGGCCGCTCACGCCGTCGAAGCGGAAGGCATTCTCGTCATGCACCTCGCCGCGGGCCTGGCGCTGGCGCCACGGATCAAACTCCGTTGGCGCGATGCGCGGCTGCAGCGAGGAGTCGGGCCGGAAGCGGGTGTCCAGCAAGCGAAGCGGCCTGGCCACGAGCGCCTGAAATGCGCTGTCCAGCCGCATGCCGGTGACCTTTTCGGCGACCATGCCGAGCAACATGAAGTTCATGTCGCTGTACACGTACCGTGTACCCGGGATCGCATCAGGGCCGACCAGCATCAGCTGCGCGCGCGCGTCGGCAGCGTCCGTCGCTTCCTTGTAGAACGCGCGCCACGCCGCGAGGCCACTGCTGTGCGTGAGGAGCTGCCGGATCGTGACGTCCGACGCGCGCGGCCCGCGCCATTCAGGCAGATAGCGCACCACCGGTGCATCCAGCGCAACACGTCCCTGATCCACGAGCTGCACCATCAGCGATGTCGTCGCAATGATCTTCGTCAGCGAGGCGAGGTCGTAGATGGTCGAAAGCGTGGGACGCGTCGCGTCTGCGGCGTCCAGCTGGCCCACGCCATACGACGCCGTGATGCCAACGTGATTCCCAATGATCGCGACGGCGCCGGGAAACGCATTGTCTGCCAGTGCGCGCGTCAGCACGGCGCGAACCGAGTCGCTCACACGCCCCGTCATGCTCGGCGACCAGCGTTCTGTCCGCCGCGGGCGCGGCCCCTGCGAGTGCAGGCACGCAGCGCACGTCAGGCCCATGAACCCGAAAGCCAGTCCGCGTCGCATCACTGACCCGCCCTGGAGCCTATGCCGTCCGCCCGCGAGAACACGCCGGGCAGGCCCACCGGCGACCGCCCCGTGAAGCCGCCGTTGAACAAGGCACGGGCTGCGGCGCGTTCCGGAGCGTCACCAACGCTGAATGTCGCCATGTATGCACCGATCGCCGGAAACTGTCCGATCACGTACGGGTTGCCCGCAGCCACCACGATCGGCCTCACGCGCGGCGTGATCTCGCGCACCCAGCCGGCAAATGCCTCCGACAGTGCGACACGTCCGCGACCTTCCACGCGCCGGACGACGGTGAGCAGTACGACGCGATCCGGTGGAAGCTGCGCGGTCAGGGCGTCGAGCGATTCGCGCGATGTCGCTGGCCCGACCCGCGTGACCTCTGCCCGTGCCGCCTTCCGGAACTCGTCAACGAACGCGTCGCCGCCACCGAACTCCGTCTCGGGCGTGTACACCACGAGGTGCAGCCCGGACGTCGCGACGAGCGGCAGTCGTCCCGCCGAGTCACGAATCACCGTGATCGCGCGAGCGGCGATCTGCGCGGCGACGCGGCGATTTGCCGCGATGCCCACGGTTGTCCGCAGCGAGTCGAGGGACATCTGCGCGGTGCGATTCAAGCCGACGCGCACCTTCATCTCCAGATTCTTGCGCGCGGCGGCGTCGAGCAGCGCGGCGAACGACGCGTCCACCTGCGCCTGTAGTGTGAGTGCGCGCAGCACCGGCGCCACGTCGGCCGGCTTGAGCAGCACCTCGGCGCCCGCACGCACGGAGCGGATCGCGATTTCCTCCTGCGAGAACATGCGGGCCACACCCTGCATGGTGAGCGCATCGGTGATCGTCAGGCCGCGGAAGTGGAGCGAGTCGCGCAGCTCGTCATGCAGCACACGGCGCTGCAGTGTCGCCGGCACGTCGTCACCCAGCCACTCGGGATTGCTGATGTGGGCCGACATCACCGCTGCGGCACCGGCGTTGATTGCGGCGCGGAACGGCCTGAACTCCACGCTGTCCAGCCGCGCATGCGTCAGGCGCACAACGGGCAGGGCATTGTGCGAGTCGGTCTCGGTGTCGCCGTGCCCGGGGAAGTGCTTGACCGTCGCCAGCGCGCCGCCATCCTGCACGCCTCGCGTAAACGCTGCGGCAAGCGCCGCGACCATGGCCGGGTCTTCACCGAACGACCGCACGTTGATGACCGGGTTGGCGGCGTTGTTGTTCACGTCGGCGACCGGTGCATATGCCAGGTGAATGCCGATCGCGCGGGATTCGCGGCCCGTGATCAGGCCGGCACGATAGGCGAGCGCCGTGTCGCCGGTTGCGCCAATGGCCATGTTCGTCGGAATCAGCGTGGCGCCGCCGGCCTTCAACATCGATGGGATGAAAAGTCCGCCCTCCAGTCGCCCGATCGACGGTTCCACGTCGCAACCGACGAGAAGCGGTACGCGGGCCAGTGCCTGCAGCGCGTTCAGCTTTGCCGCCACCTCGATGGGCGAGCCCACGGACATGAGAATCCCGCCGATACCGTCGTCGAGAACCCATCGGGCGGTGACGGCGTAGGCGCTGTCCGAGGTGCTCTCGTAGTCACCGAGAAGCCACACATGGATGAGCTGGGCGGCGCGGGCACGCGGCGACAGCGTCGCGAACGTGCTGTCGACCCACTGCTGGCCTGCCGGGCTGAGCGGAACACGCGGGTCGCGTGATTCTTCTGATGCGAGTGGCACCGCGGAAACCGACGACTCGCCGTTCCGGGTGTCGACATGAGTGCCGAACCCGGGGATGCTCACGGGATGCAGGCTGAGCGTGATGGCGACGGCAGCGGGAAACCAGAGGCGCATGAGACCTTGAACACTGTAGGACGCGCCCCGGACCTGCTGGGCTTATTGCTGCGTGTGGCACAAGCCTAGCGGAACATCGGGTCTGGATGCGGGCACTGTCGGAGACGGATGCTAGCAGGCCCCGCCGTTGCTGCATTCGGGCGCGCTACCTAAGCTTCTTTTTCTGCAGCGTGCGCGCGTGCTGCGCCGGATGCACCTTGCCGACGACGCGCAGGGTGTTTCCGGTGTGTCGCTGCTCGCTCTTTCTCCCGTTTTCCGTCACACATGGCCATGCTGGTTGCTGTCTGGGACGCGTTCAAGGCGGGTTACCTGCGGGTCATCGCGCCAGTCGCAGACCTCCTGGTCCGTCATCGTGTGAGCCCGAACCTGATCACGACGGTCGGGACACTGTGCACGATGGGTGCGGGCGTGATTTTCGCCAGTGGACACATCCGGACTGCCGGCTGGTTCATGGGGTTGACCGCATTGTTCGACGTGCTCGATGGCACGGTGGCCAGGCGCACAGGCCGGAGCACCGTGTTCGGCGCGTTCTACGACTCCACGCTGGACCGCGTTGCGGACGGATTCGTGCTTGGGGGCCTCGCAGTGTTTTATGGCGTCAACGAGGCGCATCGCAGTCCTGTGATGCTGAGCATCACGATCGCAGGCCTCATCGGTACATTCCTGACGTCCTACACGCGCGCCCGGGCCGAGTCGCTCGGCCTCGATGCCAAAGTGGGCATCGTGCAGCGTCCGGAACGTGTGGTACTGTTGTCGGCGCCGCAGGCGTTTTTCGGCCTCGCGCTGGACGGGTGGGTGCTCGCCGGCATCGTCACCTTGCTGACCGTCACGGCATGGATCACGGCGGTGCAGCGCATGCTGTTCGTGTACACTGTCTCGCGCGCAGCTGAAGCCAGTGGTGAGCTCACGCCTGCGCCGCGCCACCCCGGTGCACAGCCGGCATCGTCGTCGCCGTCGATGTCCGATGATGTCCCGGCCCCCTTCGCGCCCTGACGGCGTCGTTTTTTCCACTGGAGATTTCATCACGTGCCCGGTTCGCTGACTCGCCCGACGTCCATCGCTCCTGCCACCGGCAAGCTCGGTATCCTGACCCCCGGTCTGGGAGCCGTTGCCACCACGTTCATCGCGGGAGTCGAGAGCATCCGTCGCGGCCATACGAAGCCGATCGGGTCGCTGACGCAGATGGCGACAATCCGCCTTGGCAAGCGTACCGAGCATCGCTCGCCGCTGATCAAGGAGTTCGTCCCTCTCGCCGCGCTGCCCGACCTCGTCTTCGGGGCGTGGGATCCCATTGCCGATGATGCCTACACCGCAGCAAAGAAGGCCGGAGTGCTGTCGTCCGAACACCTCGAGCCGCTGAAGGATTTTCTCAGCGAGATCAAGCCGATGTCCGCCGCATTCGAGTCACGCTTCGTGACGCGCCTGCTCGGTGTGAACAACGTCAAGAGCGGTCCGACCTATCGTGACATCGCCGAGCAGCTGCGCGCCGACATGCGAAACTTCAAGGCCGCCAACGGCTGCGATCGTCTCGTGATCGTCTGGTGCGCCAGCACCGAGGCGTTCATCCTGCCAGGTCCGCAGCATGCGACGATCGAGTCGTTCGAGAGGGCGATGGACGAAAACGACCAGGCGATCGCGCCGTCCATGTTGTATGCGTATGCGGCACTGATGGAGAACGTGCCGTTCTGCAACGGTGCACCGAATCTGACGGTGGATCTCCCGTGCATGCTGCAACTGGCCAACGATCGCGGCGTGCCGGTCAGCGGCAAGGATTTCAAGACCGGCCAGACCTGGATGAAGACCATCATCGCGCCGGGTTTGAAGGCGCGCATGCTCGGGCTGGAAGGTTGGTACTCCACGAACATCCTCGGCAACCGCGACGGCGAGGTGCTGGACGATCCCGCGTCGTTCAAAACCAAGGAGGAGTCGAAGCTGTCGGTGCTGCACAACATCCTGCAGCCAGATGTGTATCCCGACTTGTACAAGGATTTTTCGCATGTCGTTCGGATCAATTATTATCCGCCGCGTGGCGACAACAAGGAAGGCTGGGACAGCATCGACATCATCGGGTGGATGGGTTACCCGATGCAGATCAAGGTGAATTTTCTGTGCCGCGATTCAATTCTGGCTGCACCCATCGTGCTCGACCTGGCGCTGTTCAGTGACTTCGCGCACCGCGCCGGCATGAAGGGAATTCAGGAATGGCTGTCGTTTTATTACAAGAGCCCCATGGCCGGCCCGGGCCTGCAGCCGGAGCACGACCTGTTCATCCAGCAGACGAAGTTGAAGAACACGCTGCGCTTCCTGATGGGCGAGGACCAGATCACGCATCTGGGCCTGGAGTACTACACCTGATGACTGGTGGCGTCGCGACACTCGACCACGTCGCGCGCCGTTGGCCGGGCGCCTGCGTGCCTCTTCGCCTGCTCGGCCGCATCGCGCGTCATGCGAGCCGTGTGCTTCCCGTGATGGTCGCCTTCGCGATCATCGCGGGCTGCAACAGCCGTGATCCGCAGGCTGCGATCGACACGCGTATGTGGACGGATGATCTGGCCTTGCGCATCCGGCTCACGCCGCGGCCGCCGTTCGCGCGCGAGGACGTGATCGTGCGCGTTGTGGTCTCTGACAAGGCGTCCGGCGCGCCCGTCGAGCGGGGCGAGGGGCGGATCTACGCCATGAGCAAGGACAGCGTGAAAATCTACGATGGCCTCGAGCGTGGCCCCGAGCCGGGAACGTACTACGCGAAGCTGAACTTTCTCACCGCAGGCGAGTGGGCCATTGGCCTGCAGTTCCGCCGCGACTCGACACAGAAGCTGGAGACCATGGACTGGTTGCAGACCATCCGCAACGCACGCTGACCACATGCGACTCTTTCATCGTACGTCCATCCGTCCCGCCGACGTGATCGCACTCGCCGACGAGCACTTCAAATCGCTCGGCCTGCGCGGTACGTCAGACACCATGCGGTCGCGCACTTTCGTGGGCGACCTTGGCACACTGCAGCTCAAGGTGCGGAGCGATGGTGGTCACTACACGCTCGTCGAGGCCTTCACCGACCAGATCGGCGAAAGTCGTCTCGACAAGAACGTGAAAAAATTCTTCAATCGCGTCCATCGCGCCGCTGACCCGCATCACGCGTTGACGGCAGGATATTGACGTGGAGTTGCCGCCGCGCCCGCTCGACCTCGACGCGATGCTGACACAGACGCCTGGCTTCCCCAGCGCCTTGCCGCGTGCGTATCGCGAGCATGCGGATTTGCTGAGCGGCGCGCAGCGCCTGGCACTGTATCGCCACATGCGGATGACGCGCACGCTCGAAGAGCGGCTGGTTGCCCTTTATCGTCAGACGAAGGTCGTCGGAGGGCTGTTTCGCTCACTCGGACAGGAAGCCGATGCCGTCGGCAGCGCGTTCGCGCTCGAGCGACGCGACATCATGTCGCCGCTGATCCGCAACATGGGGTCCATGCTCGTCAAGGGCGCGACGCCGCTGGAGATCCTGCGCCAGTACATGGCCAAGGGTGACTCGCCGACGCGCGGTCGTGAGCTGAACATTCACTTCGGAGACCTGCACCGTGGATTCGTCGGGCAGATCTCGCACCTCGGCGACATGGTTCCGGTGATGGCCGGCATCGCGCTGTCGTTCAAGATGCGCGGTGAGAATCGCGTGGTGCTGGTGTACATCGGCGACGGGGCGACTTCCACGGGCGCGTTCCACGAGGGCGTGAACTTTGCCGCCGTGCAGAAGGTGCCGCTGGTTATCGTGGTCGAGAACAACGGCTATGCGTACTCCACACCCACGGGCAAGCAGACCGCAGCGAGTTCGTTCATGGACAAGGCGGTGGGCTATGGCATTGCCGGTGTGCAGGCCGATGGCAACGACGTGCTTGCGGTCTACGACGTGACCAAGGCTGCGGTCGATCGCGCACGGGCCGGCGGCGGGCCGACGCTCGTCGAGTTGATCACATATCGACGAAAGGGACATGCGGAGCATGACAACCAGTCGTATGTGCCAAATGGTGAGATCGAGTGGTGGGCAGCCAACAACGACCCCATCGATCGCTTCACCGCATGGCTGGCCGCGAATGACGGCGTGAGCGCCGAGGAACTCGCCTCGATCGATGCGTCGGTGGCTGCGGAGATCGATGCAGCAACCGACGAGGCCGAGCGGAGCCCGATGCCCGAGCCGCACGATGCACTGATCGGTATCTACGACGACCCGCCCACGCTCGCGCCGCACTGGTACCGTGAAGGGGTAACGGCTGCCGTCGAGACGAATGAACGTCCTGCAAGCTGGGGCACGCACGATGGCTGAGATCACATATCTCGAAGCGATCCGCGAAGCGATCACCGAGGAGATGGAACGCGATGCGAATGTCTTCTGCCTCGGCCAGGACATCGGTGCATTCGGTGGTGCGTTCAAGGTCACCGACGGGTTGATGGCGAGGTTCGGCGAGCATCGCGTGATCGACACGCCGATCTCCGAAACCGCCATCATCGGTGCGGCGGCGGGTGCGTCGCACATGGGTCTGCGGCCTATCGCAGAGCTGCAGTTCATCGACTTCATCTCGTGCGGCTACGACATGCTCACGAACTACGTCGCCACGGCGCGGTACCGTGCCTTCTTGCCGTGCCCGATGGTGGTGCGCGGCCCAAGTGGTGGCTACGTGCGCGGCGGTCCGTTCCACTCGCAGAATCCAGAAGCGGCGTTCCTGCACACGCCCGGCTTGAAGATCGTGTATCCGGCCACGGCGTCGGATGCGAAGGGGCTGATGAAGGCCGCGATTCGTGATGACGACTGCGTGCTGTTCTTCGAGCATAAGTATCTGTACCGTCGCGTGAAGGAGGTCATGCCCGAGGGCGATCATGTCGTCCCGATCGGCAAGGCGCGCATCGCACGCGAGGGGACGGATGTGTCGATCATCACCTACGCTGCAACGGTCTGGAAGGCGCTCGAGGCGGCGGAGCAGCTGCAGCGCGAGGATGGCATCTCGGTCGAGGTGATCGACCTGCGTACGCTGCTGCCGATGGACGACGAGGCCATCGTCGCGACCGTGAAGAAGACCAATCGTGTGCTCGTCGTGCACGAGGATACCCGCACCGGTGGCATCGCCGGCGAGATCACGGCGCGCATCAACGAGACCTGTTTCGAATGGCTCGATGCGCCGGTCCTTCGCGTCACGGCGCATGACGTGCCCTTGCCCTATTCGCCGCCGCTCGAGGACTTCGTGCTGCCGCAGGTGAGCGACATCGTGACCGTCGCGCGCCACCTCGCCCGATACTGACCGTGACCGAACCGAATTCCGCACTGCCCACGCCGGGCATGCCGCCCCTGTCCGACGAAGACAAGTCAGGCCGTCGCTATCGCAACGTCGGTGTTGGCTGTTTCACTACCTTCATCGGCCTTTTTGGCGGTGGCATGATCTCGGTGCTTCTTGCCAAGATCGTCTCGCAGGCGCTCAACGAGCCGCAGTGCGAAGGACTCCCTACCTGTAATTGGCTCACCTGGGCTGCGCGCGGTGGCGTGGTGGGCATGATTATCCTTCCGACGATCTCCGTGTGGCGCCTCAGGCGTGGCGACGCGGTTCAGGATCGTTCCCGTTCTGTCTGATCGAGGGTGAGTCGGTGGCTCGTATTGATATCGTAATGCCGCAGATGGGCGAATCCATCGCTGAAGGCACCCTGTCGCGCTGGCTGAAGAAGCCGGGCGACGCGGTGAAACGCGACGAAGCCCTCTTCGAGATCTCGACTGACAAGGTCGATGCCGAGATCCCCTCGCCAGCCGCTGGCATCCTGATCGAGATCATCGTCACGGAAGGCCAGACGGTGCCGGTGCAGGCGATCGTCGCTCGCCTCGAGACCGAGGCCGGTGCGGCGGTCGTGGTGACCGATCCGCCCGCCCCGGTCGAAAAACCCGCTGCCGCGCAGTTACCCGAGCCCGCGAACGCCCCAGTGGCTGCGCCGATGCCAGTCCCGGCGTCAACACCGGCCGTTCTTGCTGCCGCGGCCAACAGTTACGAGGAGCGGCTCCGCACGAAGTCGTCGCCACTGGTGCGAAAGATTGCCGCCGAGCATGGCGTCGAAATTACCGGGATCAACGGTTCCGGCATCGCGGGTCGCGTCACGAAGCGCGACATTCTTGCGCACATCGAAACGGCACCGGCCGAGCAGCCGACTGCATCGCCGCCGGTCAGCGTCGTTCCGGCACCGCCGGCATCGCTGCCTGCATCGGTCGTCGTCGCGCCGCCAGGCCATGGCGACGCGCAGTCGGCGCAGGTCTGGCCGGGTGATGTCGTGCAGCCGATGTCGAAGATCCGTCGCCTCACGTCGGATCACATGGCGCAGGCGATTCGCGTCGCCGCCCACGTCACCAGCTTCTTCGAGATCGACCTCACACGTGTCGCGCGCATCCGCGCCGGCATGCGCCGGGAGTTCGAGCAGCAGAACGGACAGAAGCTCACGTTCCTGCCGTTCATCGTGCAGGCGGTGATCACGCAGCTCAAGCGACACCCGATGATGAACGCCGCCGTCAACGGCACCGATCTCATTCATCGCAAGCAGTACAACATTGGTATTGCCGTGGCCCTCGATCCCACGGGCCTCATCGTGCCGGTGGTGAAGCATGCCGACGATCTTTCGCTGGCCGGACTGACCAAGGCCATCAACGATCTGGCATCGCGGGCGCGCTCCAAGGGTCTGAAGCCCGACGAGGTCACGCAGGCCACGTTCACGATCACGAATCCCGGTGTTTTTGGCTCGCTGATGGGCACGCCGATCATTCCCGTGGGCACCACAGCCATCCTTGGACTTGGCGCCATCGAAAAGCGACCGAAGGTCATCACGGGTCCCGATGGCGAGGACACGATCGCGATCCGCACTTGTGCCTACTTTTCGATCTCTTTTGATCACAAGGTCGTCGATGGCGCCGATGCAGACCGGTTCATGGCCGACCTGAAGCGGTCGTTGGAAACGTTGCCTGCGCTGACTGCCTGATCGTGGCACGCGCGCTCTTCATGAAGCGGACGATCGTCCCGCTCCCTGAGCGGGTGCGGTACATGGATCGGCTGCAGAAGCGAAAGGCCTATTATGCCAATGCCGGCTGTCACTTCTGGGTGTTCGAGGAAGCGGCGCTCAACGGGGCGTTCATCGAGTTCACCGAGGCGCCTGACCGCGTGACCCTGCAGGCCGCCCTGCAGGCGGCGCCGGATCAGGTCCTCGACGCAAACCGCATCTATCAGGAGATCTCGCTGTCATGATCGCGACACGAACGATTTCCCATGACGGGATCCGCTGGGCAGTGACGCCCTCGGGTTTCGTCACGCAGTCCGTCGGCGACGAGTTCGGCCTCGTGTACACGCGCCTCGATGATGACAGCGGCGAAGTCCGGTTTTCTCGGTACTCTCCGTCGGGCACGCGTGCCCGCGAGGCGTCGTTCGAGTCGCTCAGTGACGCGATGCTCCTGCGGCTGTTTCTGACGTCGCAGCCGAGCGCGCGAGCGCCCGAGGGTGGCTACCGCCAGTGAGCGCCCCAGTGGCGCCGCAGGGGCCGTTTGTCGACTTGCATGCGCATACCACGGCTTCCGACGGCCGCGCCACGCCCGCGGAACTGATCGCGCTGGCCAGGGCGGCGGATCTGCAGGCCGTCGCGATCACCGATCATGACACGCTCGATGGTTTGCCCGCCGCGCAGGCCGCGGCAGATGCGGCCGGCATCCAGCTCGTGCACGGCATCGAGTTGAGCACGATCGACGGCACCCGCGAGATCCACCTGCTCGGACTGCATCTCGTGTCGACCGATGTCCTCGCGGAACGGCTCATCGCCGTGCAGTCCGCGCGCGTCGATCGTGCCGTCGAAATGGTCGCGCAACTGAACAGGCTCGGCATGCCGGTCACGATGGAGATGGTGCACGAGCAGGCCGCCGGCGGCGCGGTCGGTCGTCCGCACGTGGCGCGCGCGCTCGTCGCCGGCGGTTGGGTGCGCGACCTGCGCGACGCCTTCGATCGCTGGCTCGGCGATGGCAAGCCGGCCAATGTCGGCAAGCTCCGGCTCGAACTGGTCGATGGCATCGCGTTGATCCACGAGGCCGGCGGCGTCGCCGTGTGGGCGCATCCGCAGTCCGAAGGCACCAGGGATCGTATTGGACGCTTCGCCGAGGCGGGACTCGACGGAGTGGAGGTGCGTCATCCGAGCCATAACGGCGAGGATATTGCGCGCCTCGCCACGCTCTGCGATCACTTCGGCTTACTGAAGAGTGGCGGGTCGGACTGGCATGGCGCGCTCGATGGCTTCCGGCCGCTGGGATGCATGCACGTGCCGGCGCCATGGATGGATGCACAGGTCGAACGCGCGCTGCAGTGGCGCGCCCGGAGCATGGGCACGTTGGAGGTGTGACGTGATGCCACTCGCCGGCACGGTCGCGCTGGTCACGGGTGGCGCCCGACGCGTCGGCAAGGCCATTGCGCTCGCCCTCGCCGATCGCGGAGCGGACATCGTCGTGCACTACAACAGTGGCGCGATCGAGGCAGACGAAACCGCCGCCGAGATCCGGACGCGCGGTGTGCGTGTCGCCACGGTGCAGGGAGATCTCGCGCAGGTCGCGGTCGCACGAGCGCTGCCGCAGCAGGCACACGCACTGCTCGGCCGACTGGACATCGTGATCAATTCCGCGGCGATGATGCTGCGCACCCCGATTGGCGACGTCATGCCCGACGAGTGGGATCGCATGTTCGCGCTGAATCTGCGTGCACCGTTCTTCGTGGCGCAGGCGGCCGCACCGCTGATGCTGGCTGCAGGCGGTGTGATCGTCAACATCGCCGACCTCGCAGCCTACGAAACCTGGCCTGCGTATGTGCCGCACGGCATCACGAAGGCGGGCGTCGTGCAGATGACGCGCGGTTTGGCGCGCGCGCTGGCACCCGCGATTCGCGTGAACGCGGTCGCACCCGGCGCGGTGCTGCTGCCGGACGAGTGGAATGCAGGCACCGCCGATCGACTCGCCGGCACGACACCGTTGCAACGACTTGGTTCAGCCGATGATGTCGCGCAGGCCGTCGTGTTCCTGTGCGAGGCGGACTACGTGACCGGTGAAGTGATCATCGTCGACGGCGGTCGGCACATCCGCACATGATGCCGGTGCAGCAGTACGGTCGCATCGTCATCTGCGGCGGCGGATGTTACGGCGGCTACTACGTGCGACAGCTCGCTCGCGCACGCGCCGCCGGTGCGCTGCAGTGCCGCGAGATCGTCGTCGTGGATCGTGATCCCGATTGTCGCGTCGCGCGGCTCGTGCACGCGATCGAAACCGGGGACGCCGTCGCGACGGCACAGCATGGATGGCGGCTGTACCCGGCCGCAGCGTCGGAGGACGCCTCACCGGCGCAGCCTGCGGCTGAGCGCCTGGCAGCAATGCCGGGCGACGCAGCGGCGTACCATGACCTGCCGATCCGTTTCGTCTCCGCGGACTGGGACAGTTTTTTTGCGCGCATGTTCGCCGCGGCGCTGGACACGGCGCGGCACGATGCGCACGACGGGCACGATGCGCACGACACGCGGCGTGACGCGGTCGTGCCGTCTCCGCTCATGCCGCACCTGCTGGCCCACTGGGTGGCTGCGCGCATGGCGGCGCATCGCCCCGGAGCTGTCGTGAGGCAGGTGCCGGTGTCGTCGGCGCCCGAGACTCCATGGAGGCGCACTGCGCCTGACGCGGCGCACTACGCGTCGTTCGCCACGTGGATGTGCCCGATCAACTGCATCGAGCCACCACGCTGTCCGGAAACGCGCGGGCCGCGGGAGTGGACCATGCCGGCAGCCGTGCGACTCGCGGCGGGCGCTGCAGCGGCTGCCGGCGCACCCTACGACGTGCTGGCGATCTTCCACACCACGCATCGGGTCTACGGCGTGGGCATGTTCGATGTCGCCGATGCCATCGCGACCGACGCCGCGATCGTCGCAGCACATGAACGCGCAAGCCTTCGCGTGATGGTCGCTTCGGTGTCGCACTGTCATGGCGCGCTCGCCGAGCTGCTGGCAGAGGCAATCACGCATCACGAGGCACCGGATGAGCGCCGCGAGCCGGCCTGGCGGCACGACGCGGCTGGCCTGCTGCTTTAGATTGCTATGCTCTGCCGATCGGCCGCGACCACACGCGCCGTCCTCGCGCACCACCTTTTGAGGCACACCGCTCCATGACCGCTCCCCGCACTGAAGCCATCGCGATCATCGGCTCCGGCCCCGCTGCCTGGACTGCCGCGATCTATGCGGCCCGCGCGAGCCTGAATCCAATCGTCTTCGAGGGTGAGCAGGTCGGTACGGAAGGACCCGGCGGCCAGCTCATGCTGACGACCGATATCGAGAACTTTCCGGGTTTTCCCGAGGCGATCACCGGACCTGATCTCATGGATCGCATGAAGGCGCAGGCCGTGCACTACGGCACCCGTGTCGTGTCGGAGCTGATCACGTCGGTCGACTTCGCCCAGCAGCCGTTCACGCTGGTGCCCAACTACAGCGCACCAATCACCGCGCACACGATCATCGTGGCGACCGGTGCCTCGGCGAAGTGGATTGGTCTGGACAACGAGATCCGCCTCGCGAAGAATGGTGGCGGCGTTTCCGCCTGCGCGGTGTGTGATGGCGCGCTGCCGCACTATCGCGGCAAGCTTCTCGCCGTCGTCGGCGGTGGCGACACGGCGATGGAAGAGGCGCTCTACCTGACCAAGTTCGCGAGTGAAGTCGTCGTCATCCATCGCAAGGACAAGTTCCGCGCGTCGAAGGTCATGGCCGAGCGTGTGCTCGGTCATCCGAAAGTGCGCGTGGAGTGGAACACCGTCGTGACCGACGTCCTCGGCACTGACGAGATCACGTCGCTCCAGCTGACCGACACGGTCACGGGGGCGATGCGAGACCTGCCGGTCGGCGGTCTCTTCGTCGCGATCGGGCACGCACCGAACACCGGCTTCCTTGCCGGGCAGCTCGACCTCACGCCGTTCAACTACATCAAGACGGCGTCATGGCGGACGGTGACATCCGTGCCGGGCGTATTTGCCGCCGGCGATGCCATCGACGACTACTACCGTCAGGCGATCACGTCGGCGGGTACCGGCTGCATGGCTGCACTGGAGGCGGAACGGTGGCTTGCACATCACGGCATCGGCGAGTCGCCCGTGCTGGAAACCGCCGTCGCGCCGGTCGGCATCGCCGCCGCGTCCGTCGAGCCGGCCGTCTGATGGCATTGCGCATCGAGGCCGTGCCGGTCGGTGCATTCCAGGCCAACGCCTATCTCGTGATCGACGAGGAGAGTCGCCGCGCCGCGATCGTCGATCCCGGCGCCGAGGGCGATGCCCTCGCGGCACGCCTGAGTGCCATGGGCGTCATGCTGGAGGCGATCTGGATCACGCATGGACATCTCGATCATGTCGGCGGCATCACCGGCGTGCGACGCACGTTTCCCGATGCACCGATCTGGCTGCACACGGCGGATCGTCCGCTGTACGACAACGTGGCCGCGCAGGCGCTGGCCTACGGCATCCCCATGGAATCGCCGCCGCCCCCCGATCGCGCATGGAACGAGGATGATGTGGTGTCGCTGGCGAGCCACGACTTTCGCATCGTGCACTTGCCTGGGCATGCGCCGGGCCACGTGGCGCTGGTCGGCAGCGACATGGTGTTTGTCGGCGATGTCGTGTTCGCGGGGTCCATCGGGCGCACGGATCTTCCGCTCAGCGATCCGCACGCGATGCAGGCGTCGCTGGCACGCATCGCGGCGTGGGCTCCGCATCTCGTGCTGCATCCGGGCCACGGTCCCTCCACGACCGTGGCCGTCGAGCTGCAGACAAATCCGTTTCTGGCTGGCATGGCACGCCCGCTCGGTGCCCGCGCATGAGCACGAGCATCGTGGCCGCGGTCGCGGCGAGGAAGCGAGAGGAGCGCGATGCGCGCGATGCGCGCGATCCTGCCGGTACGATCGGGCGTAATCGCAATCGCGCGCTGGTCGCACTCGTGATGTCAGCGTTGTGGGGCGGTGCCGCGATCATCGTGGTTACCACGGTGGCTCCCGCCGCCTTCAAGGTGCTGCCCACGCGATCGCTGGCTGGCGCGCTGGTGGGACAGGTGCTGCCGGTGCTCTTTCTCGCCGGGCTGTTCATGGGTGCGGCCGTGTTCGCGCTCACTACACGCGGCGCGCCGTTCGCACTGCTGCGCCGCATCGGCGCTGCAGGATGGATTGCAGGATGCGCGATCGCGCAGGTCGTCATCGGGCCGAAGATCGCCGCATTGCGCGTGACGATCGGGCCGAGTGTCGATGCCTTGCCGATCACTGATCCGCTGCGTATCGCATTTGGCCGGCTGCATGGCCTGAGCGTGTTGTCACTTGGCGTGGCCATGATCTTCGCGCTCCTCGCACTCGTCGGCGCGCTGCTGGCGCTGCGTGCCGTCGCTGCACCACGCGATGCGCAGGCGTGAGTCGCCGCACATTGCTTTCGTGTTCGATCACGTGAAGTGTCTTACTCAATTTTACCTAGAGTTCAGAACATGACTGCAACGCGCATGGAGCAGGATCCACTCGGTGAACTGCCGGTCCCCGCGTCGGCCTTGTATGGCGTGCAGACCGTTCGCGCGATGCAGAACTTTCCGATCTCGGGCATGCTGCCGCTGGAACCCTTCGTGATCGCGCAGGTGTGGATCAAGAAGGCCGCAGCCCTGACGCACAAGGAAACAGGCCGCCTTGACGCACAGCGTGCCGACGCCATCGTTGCGGCCGCCGACGAGATTCTTGGCGGTGCGCATCGCGAGATGTTCGTGGTGGACCCGTACCAGGCCGGTGCCGGCACGTCGCACAACATGAACGTGAACGAAGTGCTCGCAAATCGCGCCAACGAGATCCTCGGCTCACCACGCGGCAGCTATGTGCCGGTGCATCCGAACGACCACGTGAACATGGCGCAAAGCACGAATGATACGATCCCGACGAACATTCGCCTTGCGGTGCTGCGGCAGCTGCCGGCGCTGCTCGCGGCCGTGTCCGGATTGCGGAATGCGCTTGCGGCCAAGGGTGTGGAGTTCGACCACATCGTGAAGGCCGGGCGCACGCATCTGCAGGATGCGATGCCGATCCGCCTGGGCCAGGAGTTTACCGCCTATGCCGGAACACTCGAGCGTTGCCGCAAGCGCATCACCGAAGCGGCCGACTACCTGAACGACCTTGGCATCGGTGGCAGCGCCGTCGGCACCGGCGTGACCGTCGAGCCGCAGTTCCCGGAGCTGATGAACCGCAACCTGAAGGCGATCAGCGGTATCGAGACGCTGCGCGTCGGTGCCGATCGCATTCAATTGATGCAGAGTATGGGCGATGCAGCCGCATTCAGCGCCTCGCTCCGTGGACTGGCGCTCGATCTGTCGAAGATCGTCAGCGACTTGCGCCTCATGGTCAGTGGACCGCGGACAGGCCTGGACGAGATCGTGCTGCCCGCCGTGCAGCCCGGCTCCTCGATCATGCCGGGCAAGATCAATCCGTCGATTCCCGAGATGGTGAACCAGGTCTGCTTTCAGGTCATCGGATGTGACACGACCGTCGCGATCAGCGCCGAGCATGGTCAGCTGGAGCTGAACGTCATGATGCCGGTGATCGCCCACAACGTGCTGCTGTCGATGCTGATTCTCACGAATGCGATCGACACCTTGAGCAACAAGTGCGTCACGGGCATCACCGCGAACGAAGGCATGTGCCAGTACTGGGTGGAGCGCTCGGCCGCCCTCGCGACGGCGCTGATGCCGCAGATCGGCTATGCGAAAGCGGCGGAGATCAGCAAGCGCTCGGTCAAGGAAGGCATTTTGATTCGCGAACTGGTCACGCGGGACGAAGTCATTCCGGCCGACGAGATCGCGGGCGTGCTCGACCTTCGCAAGATGACGGAGATCGGGGTGCCGCAGGGCAAGCACGCTGCCGTCGCCGGTGGTTAAGCGGGCAGGGGCGGCGCGCCGACGGCTCGTCGCCCCTTGTCGGCCGGGTCGCGAATGGCGATCCTGATTGGGTGAGGATCACCACCTGGGCCGAATACGGCCTCATCAGCGCACTGCATCTGGCCCGTCGCGCCGGGGAAGGCCCCGTCACGGGGCGGGCGATTGCCGCCGGCGAATCGCTGCCGGTGGATTACGTGGAGCAGATTCTGCTCCGGCTCCGTCGCGCCGGCATCGTCGACAGCACACGGGGTGCGCGTGGCGGCTACGTGCTCGCGCGGCCCGCGACCGACATCACGGTAAAGGATGTCGTGACGGCGTCCGAGCTGCAGACTTTCGACATGCACTGTACCAGCAGCCCGCTCAGCGAGGATCGGTGCGCCGAGGCTACGTCGTGCAGCATCCGGCCCGTCTGGGCGCTGTTGCAGTCGAAGATCGACGAGGTCCTCAGCGGCATTCGTCTCGCAGACCTGCTGGCGAACGAAAAAACAGTTCGCGTCCGCGTGAAGCTCGACGCCCCGCCCGAGATTGCACGCCGGACGCTCCCGGTGCTCTCGTCGCGGTGAAAATGCCCTCGCAGGGTGCGGCACAGCAGCCGGAGAAGGAGTGGGACCGATGCGCCGCGTCGTTCGCGTCATCACTGATGGCGGAGCCCGACGCGGACTCGGTGGCGCGCCTGGCGGCATTCGGTGATGGCGACGCGGATCACGCTCGGTGGGAACTTCGCTACCTGCGTCGGGCGCTCGGCCTCCTCATCGCGGGGCGTGATGCACTGGACGATCGCACGGCGTCTCTGGTCGGACAGGCACTGGCTCGCTGCGTCGAACAGGATCCGTCAACGGCACCCGCCATGCGCGCCACGTCGGCCGCGCAGTTCAACGTGCGACTGCGCCTTTACCGCGACGTCATGGGTCAGCGCGGCGGATCACGCACCCCGCTTGCGCCACTTGGGCAAGCGTTGGTGGCATTTGCCGGAGGCGGCGCTGCACGCGATGCCGACTTGTGGTCAACGGGCTGGATTGCGGCGGAATTCGATCGCTGCAACGAAGGGCTGCGCGACGAATTCGGCACGGTCGATCTGCCCGCTGATGTCGCGCCAAGCGCACTGTTGCTACCGCGGCGCTGACGTCCGCAATTCGTGACGCGTCGTGCCGGCTCGGCACCGCTGAAGGGGTCGTGCGCCACGACAACGAAAAACGGCGCCGGACAATGTCCGCCGCCGCATTTCGTCTGAAGTGCCGAAGGGGGGACTCGAACCCCCACGGGCTTGCACCCACTGCGACCTGAACGCAGCGCGTCTACCAGTTCCACCACTTCGGCAGAGCGGTGAGGATACCGATCGCGGGCGATGCTGTCAACGCCTGCAACAACTTCGGTATACGGGGGTTACGTGACGGAGGGGAATGCACGCCGGTCCGATGTGCTGCCGACACTCGTCTCCAGTGCCGATTCCCTGACTGCATGCACGCTATTCAACATTGTAGTGCCCTGCCGGTCTTCGTAGGTTGACGGGTCGGGGCTCTCGTTATGCGCCTCACCGCACTCATTCCCAGAGACATGCCACGCTCAGCCGATGACGCCCCGGCAATCGAGTCCATCGCCAAGAATCGTCGCGCCCGCCACGAGTACCAGATCATGGACACATGGGAAGCGGGCATCATGCTGACTGGTTCCGAGGTCAAGGCGCTCCGCGAGGGGCGCGCGAACGTGACCGACGCGTTCGGCGTGATCAACGGCAGCGAAATCTTTCTGCTCAACCTGCACATCTCGCAGTACGAGCGCGCCGGCTACAGCGCGCACGAACCGACACGCACGCGCAAGCTGCTGCTGCATCGCAAGGAGATCGAGAAGCTCATCGGCGCGGTCACGCGACAGGGCCTCACGGTCGTGCCGCTGGAGCTCTATTTCAAGAACGGTCGCGCGAAGGTCGAGATCGCGCTGGCTCGCGGCAAGAAGATGCATGACAAGCGCGAGGACCTGAAGAAGAAGGACGACGTGCGCGCGATGGCGCGGGCGATGAAGAAGTGATGTGCGCACGCGCCTCCGCGCTGCGTGCGCGCTTGCGTCATGTCGCAGGCACGACATTGCTGTTGTTCACGGCGAGTGCTGCCCTGGCACAGGCCGACGGGCTGCACATTCGCACTGGCCGGACGGGTGTGGTGGTGCCCTGGGTCACCAGCAACGGTGCCCGATTCCTTTCGGTCAAGGCACTTGCACGGGCGTTGGGCGGGACGGTCAGGACATCCGGGCGCACCATCACACTCGATGCGTGCGGTGTGGCTGCGCGCTTCGTCGTCGGTCAGCGCATGCTTGATCTCGGCGATGCCGGACGCGTGGCAATGACGGTCGCCGTCACGGAAGGCGGGATCAGTGGCTTGCTCGTGCCGGCGGAATTCATTACGGACATCCTGCCACGCTACGGCACCGGCATCGTCTGGGATGCTGATGAGCGGGAGTTGCGACGTTTCTCCACCTTTGCGCGTCGCGGCGCCGTCACCGCGGCGCCCGATGCCGCCACGTCATCCGACACCGACGGTGCGCCGGTCGAGGCGACGTCCAACGCCGTCACATCGGACCTGCGCCCGGATGTCGATGCGCGACCGGTCAGCATCGGCGGCACGTCGCGCACACCGGCCTATGGCACTCGAGTGGCGCCCACCGCCACTGGCGCCAGTACGCGCCGCCGCGCCGCACGCAGCGTCGTGATCGATGCCGGTCATGGCGGGCCAGACAACGGCATGAGCGGCATGTCGTCGTCGGGCATGCGCGTGTACGAGAAGCAGATCACGCTGGCGATCGCGCTGAAGGTGGCCGACGTGCTCCGGTCGCAGGGCATCACGGTGCACCTCACGCGATCACGCGACACGCTCATCGCGCTCAGCGATCGCGGTCGCATTGCGAACACGACGCGCGCCGACCTGTTCATGTCGATTCACGTGAATGCGGCAAATCCGCGCTGGCGTGATGCGACATCGGCACGCGGCTTCGAGACGTACTTCCTCGCCGAGGCGAAGACGGAGGAAGAGAATCGCGTGGAGCGGATGGAGAACGAGTCGGTGAAGTTCGAGACCGGCGCCAACGCGCCACGTGGTGATCCGCTCAGTTTCATCATCAATGACATGGCACAGAACGAACACCTGCGCGAATCCAGCGACCTGGCCGGCGAGGTGCAGCGCCGGCTCCGCATGACGCACCCCGGTTCCGATCGCGGCGTGAAGCAGGCCAACTTCGCCGTGTTGCGCGGCTCGTTCATGCCCGCGGTGCTGATCGAGGTCGGCTTCGGCACCAATCGCGAGGAGGCGAGCTATCTCACCACCGCACCGCGCCAGGAAGAACTCGCGCGCGCGATCGGCGAGGCGACGATGGAGTATCTCGCGCGCTATGAACGTCGTGTGGGCGGTGGCGCCCGGTGAGCGCACTCGCCACATCTTTTTGCGGCATCGCATTCCAGAATCCGATCGTGCTTGCCTCGGGCACCGCGGCCTACGGCCGCGAACTGCACGACATCGTGAATCTCGAGGCACTCGGCGGCCTCGTGACCAAGGCCGTGTCGCTGCACCCGCGTCACGGCGCGAGCGCGCCACGCGTCGCGGAATTTCCGGGTGGCATGATCAACGCGATCGGGCTGGCCAATCCGGGCGTGGATGCGGTGCGTGACGCAGACTTGCCGTGGCTTGCCGCAAATCTGCGTCGCGCGCGTGTACTCGTGAATGTCGTCGGCTATGCGGTCGATGAGTTTGCGGAGGTGATCACGCGCCTCGGCGAGGCGGCCGGTGTGTCCGGGTACGAGCTGAATGTGAGCTGCCCGAACGTGAAGGCGGGTGGCCTGGAGTTCGGCGCGGATCGCGACGCGTTGCGCACGCTGGTAGAGCGTGCGCGAGCGGCAACGTCGAAGCCGATCGTCGTGAAGCTGTCGCCGACCCTCACGGACATCGCCGGTGCTGCCCAGGTCGCGCAGGATGCGGGGGCCGATGCGATCACGTTGACCAACACCGTCCCGGGCCTCGTGATTGACACCACGACGCGGCGGCCACGCATTGGCTTCGGCAGCGGCGGCATGAGTGGACCGCCGCTGCTGCCCATCGGCGTGCTGGCCACATGGCGCGCCACGCGAGTGGTGACGATCCCCGTGATCGGATTGGGAGGCGTCTCGCGTGGCGATCACGCGCTGCAATACATCATGGCCGGCGCAACGCTCATCGGCGTCGGCACGGCCGGCATGGTCGATCCTCGCGCGCCAGAGCGCATCGTGCAGGAGCTGGCACGCTGGTGCTCGCGCGCCGGCGTCGCGTCCTTGTCCTCGATTCGCGGCACGCTGGAGTGGCCGACATGACGTCGCCGCGGTTGATCATGGCGCTCGACGTGCCCACGGCGGCGGAGGCGCTCGAGCTGGTCGATCGGTTCGAGGGTCGCTGCGATTTCTACAAGGTTGGATTGGAGCTATTCACCGCGGCCGGGCCGTCGCTGGTGGCCTCGTTGCGCGCACGCCGCCTCGATGTGTTTCTCGATCTGAAGCTGCACGATATTCCGAACACGGTACGGCAGGCGGCGCGTCGCGCGGCGGCGCACGATGTCCGGTTGCTGACCGTGCACGCGTCTGGTGGCGAAGCGATGCTGGCGGCGGCGGTGGACGGAGCGGGCGAGCGGTGCGGTATTCTCGCAGTCACGGTGCTCACGAGCCTCGAGCCGGCGGAGCTGGCGGCGGCGTGGGGGCGCGGGCCGTGGATCGATGTCCGGGCGGAAGTCCTGCGGTTGGCAGAGCTTGCGGACGCTGCGGGTGCGCACGGCATCGTCTGCAGCGGGATGGAGCTGGCCGCGGTGGTGCAGAAGTTTGGCGAGCGACTCGCGCCGCTGGTCCCCGGAATCCGGCCCGCCGGGGCAGCACCGCACGACCAGGCGCGGATCGTGACGCCTGAATTCGCGGCGGCGGAGGGAGCACGATACCTGATCATCGGTCGGGCGGTCACCGAGGCGGCAGATCCGCTGGCGTCATGGGATTCAGTCGCGGCGGCGGTTGCGTCGGTCGGTTGACGCGAACGTACGGAAAAACGTACACGTCAGCCGTTTTCCGGTGTCAAGAGGTTCCGAGAAAAAAGTCGTCCTGAGGGGTTGTATGCCGAGTCTGTCACGGCTAGCTTCGGTGACTTGTCCCGAATTCGTATCCCCGACAGGAGTTTCCTGTGAAAGTCCGTTCCAGCGTGAAGCCGATCTGCGAGCACTGCAAGGTGGTCAAGCGTGACGGCGTGCTCCGCATCATCTGCGGGCGCAATCCCAAGCACAAGCAGCGGCAGGGTTAAGGATTAATGGCGCGTATTGCAGGCGTGGATCTTCCGCGCGAAAAGAAGGTGGAGATCGGGCTGACGTACATTTTCGGCATCGGTCGCAAGACGGCACGCGAGATTCTGCTCAAGACGGGTGTGGATGCCGCGTTGCGAGTCAAGGATCTGGCTGAAGCCGACGTCAACAAGCTCCGCCAGATCATCGAGCGGGACTATCGCGTCGAAGGTGCCTTGCGCACCGAGGTCGCGATGAACATCAAGCGCCTCATGGACATCGGGTCCTACCGGGGCACACGCCACCGTCGCGGACTTCCGGTCCGTGGCCAGCGCACGCACACCAACGCCCGCACGAAGAAGGGGCCGCGCCGCGCGATCGCCGGCAAGAAGAAGGTAACCAAGTAACCGATGGCGACCGGAAAGAAGACCAAGAAAATCGTCGATGCCGAGGGCGTGGCGCATGTGAGCGCCACGTTCAACAACACGACGATCACGATCACCGACGCGCGCGGCAACGCGATTTCGTGGGGATCCGCCGGCAAGGCCGGCTTCAAGGGCTCCAAGAAGAGCACCCCGTTCGCCGCCACCGTCGCCGGTGAGCAGTGCGCGCGCGAGGCGCTCTCGATGGGGATGAAGCGAGTACATGTGAAGGTGCAGGGCCCGGGCAGTGGACGTGAGTCCGCGATCCAGGCGCTGGCCTCGACGGGGCTCGTCGTCAAGTCAATCAAGGATGTCACGCCGATTCCGCACAACGGCTGCCGTCCTCCCAAGCGCCGGAGGGTCTGAGCATGGCGCGATACACAGGTCCGAGCTGCCGGCAGTGCCGCCGCGAGACCACGAAGCTGTTCCTCAAGGGTACGAAATGCTTCACGGAGAAATGCCCGGTTGAGCGTCGTCCGTATGCACCTGGCCAGCATGGTCAGAGCACTGGTCGCCGCAAGAAAGTCTCCGAGTATGCGAAGCAGCTGCGTGAGAAGCAGAAGATCAAGCGCATGTATGGCATGAACGAGAAGCAGTTCCGCAACATGTTCGAGAAGGTCGCGAAGCAGCCCGGCATCACCGGTCACAACTTGCTTGCTTCCCTCGAGAGCCGCCTCGACAATATGGTGTACCGTCTCGGTTTTGCCGCCAGCCGCAAGGCCGCGCGTCAGTTGATTCGCCACCAGCATGTTGAAGTGAACGCCAAGCGCGTCGACATTCCGAGCTTCATCGTGGAGCCCGGTCAGGAGATTCGCGTGCGTCAGAAGTCGCGGGAACTGGCCGTGATTGCCGAGGCCATGGAACAGGCCAAGCGCAATCCGACGCTGGCGTGGCTCGCTGTCGATGCAGAGTCGTTCAGTGGTCGCATGCTCGAGCGTCCGCAGCGCGCGAGCATCCCGATCGCCGCCCAGGAGCAGCTGGTCGTCGAGCTCTACTCGAAGTAACCTGACGACCTGTCGCCAACTTCAGGTGGCGACGGGTCGGCTCGGGCGGTAAAGACGCCAGTCGAGTTTACTCGAGTGGCATGTTGGTTGGTCGGGACTCTCATTCCCATACGAGCTTGCCGCGCATGAGAGGCGGGGCAAGGCGTTGTCGGCCATATGGGCCGGCATGACCTTTTTCGCATTCAGCACACCTCATGGCAACAATCGATCTCCGCGGCCTTGTTCGCCCGCAGCTCGTCGAAGCGACGAAGCGCGAGGACAATCCGTTCATTGCAGAATTCCGTCTGCAGCCGCTCGAGCGGGGCTTCGGCCACACGCTCGGCAATGCGATGCGTCGCATGCTGCTGTCTTCGCTCCGCGGTGCCGCCGTCTGGGGCTTTCGCATCGATGGCGTGGTGCACGAGCACCAGACCATCCAGGGTGTAGTCGAAGATGTGCACCAGATCATCGGTAACCTGAAGTCGCTCGTGATGGTGCTCGATGACGATCTGGAACATGCAGTACTCCGCGTTGGCCTCAAGCAGGCGGGCGTCTTCACGGCTGGGCAGCTTCAGTTGCCTGCCGGTGTTCGTGTGGTGGATTCCAATCATCACATCTTCACCATGCAGGACGACCGCGACATCAATGTCGAGTTGTACGTGAACGTCGGTCGCGGCTATGTCGATGCGGAGCAGCATCCGGTCGAGCGGGGCATGCCGGTGGATGTCGTGCGGATCGATTCGATCTACAACCCGGTGCGGCGCGCAAATTTCACCGTCGCGGAAACCCGGGTCGGACAGCGCACGGACTACGATCGCCTCACGTTGACGGTCGAAACCGACGGGACAATCGCGCCGGAAGAAGCCGTGAGTTATGCCGCAGCACTGGCACAGGCACACTTTCAGTATTTTGCCAGCTTCGGGTCCAGCTCTGCTGGCTCCGTGACCACTGGTGATGTCGATGGGAAGGGTATTTTGTTGTCCGAACTCGCCGTCGCCATCGATGCGCTCGGCCTGTCGGTCCGCTCGGTGAACTCGCTCAAGAACAACAGCGTCCGTACGCTCGGTGATCTGATGCGACAGACGGAATCGCAGATTTTGCAGGTCAAGAATTTCGGCAAGAAGTCACTCGAGGAAGTCGCGGCGCTTCTCGAGAATCGTGGTTTGAACTTTGGGATGCGTTACGAGGAAGCGGGGGACTTCGCACGGGTGCTCGATTGGGGCACACCGCCGTCGAAGGTCGCCGCCAACGCGCCGGACGATCCCGTCGAGTCCTCGCAGGAGTAATCCCAATGCGCCATCGGAAGGCTGGTCGTCAACTTCGCCGCACGAGTGAGCAGCGTCTCGCTCTGTTGCGCAATCTCGCCACCTCGCTCATCGAGCAGGGGGCCATCGAAACCACTGAAGCCAAGGCCAAGGAGCTCCGTCCATTCGTGGAGAAGCTCGTGACCAAGGCGAAGGCCGGCACAGTGCATGCGCGCCGCCTTGCTGGTCGGCACATCCACAAGCGTGGTGCCGCCGACAAGCTCTTTCAGGAATGGGGCCCGAAGTTCGCGACGCGTGCGGGCGGCTACACCCGCATCCTGAAGACCGGTCATCGCCTCGGCGACGGTGCGGAGATGGCACGTATCGAATTCGTGGAGAACTGAACAATGGCCATCAATCGAAGCCGCTGCT
>ENA-OFCX01000053-OFCX01000053.1-metagenomes-genome-assembly--contig:-NODE-53-length-58485-cov-5.626510_pt1 | contig 58485 bp, 56 predicted proteins | sample MGYA00153384_OFCX01 | MGnify analysis MGYA00153384
GTTATGCCGCGCTGGTGGGCCGCCAGGTGCAGCTGCCGTTGTGTGATCGCCGTATTCCGGTGATCGCCGATGCGTATGTCGACCGTGAGTTCGGCACCGGCGTGGTCAAGGTCACGCCTGCGCATGACGTAAACGACCACGCCGTCGGCCTGCGCCACGGCCTGCCGGTCATCGGCGTGCTGGACCTGGATGCGCGCATCAACGACCAGGCGCCGCAGCCTTACCGCGGGCTAGACCGTTTCGCCGCGCGCAAGAAAGTGGTGGCCGACCTGGACGCGCTGGGCCTGCTGGTGGAAACGCGCAAGCACCGCCTGACCGTGCCCCGCTGCGCGCGCACCGGCCAGATCGTCGAGCCGATGCTCACCGATCAGTGGTTTGTGGCGATGAACAAGCCAGGGCCCGGCGGCCGCAGCATGGCCGCCGGCGCCATCGACGCCGTGGCCAGTGGCCAGGTGCGCTTCGTGCCCGAACAATGGGTCAACACCTACAACCACTGGATGCATAACATTCAGGATTGGTGCATCAGCCGCCAGCTGTGGTGGGGCCACCAGATCCCTGCCTGGTACGGCACGGCCGGCGAGTTGTTCGTGGGCCGCAGCGAAGGCGAAGCTCGCCAGCGCGCCACCGTTGCCGGCTACACCGGACCGCTGGTGCAGGACGAAGACGTGCTGGACACCTGGTACTCGTCGGCGCTGGTACCGTTTTCCACGCTGGGCTGGCCTGGGAAAACGCTGGAGCAGCAACTTTTCCTGCCGTCCACGGTGCTGGTCACGGGTTTCGACATCATCTTTTTCTGGGTCGCCCGGATGATCATGATGACCAAGCATTTCACGCGCACCGACGATTGCCCGGACGGCAAGGTGCCCTTCCGCGATGTCTACATCCACGGCCTGGTGCGTGACGCACAGGGCCACAAGATGAGCAAGAGCGAAGGCAATGTGCTCGACCCGGTCGACCTGATCGACGGCATTGCGCTCGCACCGCTGCTGGACAAACGTTCCACAGGCCTGCGCAAGCCCGAGACCGCGCCGCGCGTGCGCAAGGAGACTGAGAAGGAATTCCCCAACGGCATACCGCCCTTCGGCGCCGACGCCCTGCGCCTGACGATGGCCAGCTACGCCAGCTTGGGCCGCAACATCAACTTCGACACCAAGCGCTGCGAGGGTTACCGCAACTTCTGCAACAAGCTCTGGAACGCGACGCGCTTCGTGCTGATGAACTGCCAGGACCAGGACTGCGGCCTGGCCGAGCACACCAAGGCGCAATGCGCGCCCGGCGAGCCGTTTCACAAGCACCTCGACTTCAGCCCGGCCGACCGCTGGATCAGCGGTGAACTGCAGCGCGTCGAGGCCGCGGTCGAGAAAGGCTTCGCCGAATACCGCATCGACAACGTGGCGAGCGCCATCTATGCGTTCGTGTGGGACGAATACTGCGATTGGTACCTCGAGATCGCCAAGGTGCAGATCCAGACCGGCGAGCCGGCGCAGCAACGTGCCACGCGCCGCACGCTGATCCGGGTGCTCGAGACCGTGCTGCGGCTGCTGCACCCGATCACGCCGTTCATCACGGCCGAGCTGTGGGAGGCGGTCGCGCCGCTGGCCGGTCGCAAGCCGGCCGGCGACACCCGCGGCGTGGTCACGGCGCCCTATCCCCAGGCCCAGCTCGAGCGCATCGATCCGGCGGCCGACGACTGGATGGCGCGGCTGAAGGCGATGGTTGGCAGCTGCCGCGCGCTGCGCAGCGAGATGAGCCTGCCGGCCGGCGCGCGCGTGCCGCTGTACGCCCACGGTGACGCTGCATTCGTGACGCAGGCCACACCGCTGCTGAAAGCGCTTGCCAGGCTGTCGGACCTGCACCTGTGCGCCTCTGACGCCGAGTTCGCGCAAGCCACGCGAAACGCGCCGGTGGTGCTGCAGGGGCAGACGCGGCTGGCCTTGCATGTGGCGATCGACGTACCGGCCGAGATCGAACGGCTGGGCAAAGAGATCGCCCGCCTGACCGGCGAGATCGCGAAAGCTCAGGCCAAGCTGTCGAACCAGGGCTTCGTGGCCCGCGCACCGGCCGCCGTCGTCGCGCTGGAGCAGCAGCGTGTGGCCGATTTCACCGCAACGCTGGCTCGCCTGCAGGAACAGGCAGTTCGCCTGGCGACGACGGCCTGAACCCGGCCGGCGCAGCCGGCCCGAGCGAGAGCAGTTCGTCAATGCGCTTGGCCACCGTCCACGCGCTGCGCAAGCGCGATTCGCGCGTCGTGCCGGCCAGCCGGGGCGTGACCTGCAGGTGGTCGATGCCGTGCAGCGGACGGCCGCGGTCGAGCAGCCCAGGCTCGAGGCTGTCGAACCACGCGGCGGCGATCCGCCTGCTCTCGAGCGCGACGGCCAAGGCGTCTTCGTCGAAGATGCTCGAATGCGACAGGCTCACGATCACCTGGTCGGGCTTGCTGAATGGCAGCAATCGGTCACCCAGCAGACCGTGGTAGCGCTTGAAATCGCCGAGCTGCACGCAAACCGCATCGGATTGTTCGAGCAACTCGCGCAGCCCGAGGGGCAGGATGCGCCAGCGCGACCAGACCGGGTCGCCGGCGTGCAAGGACGGGTCGTAGCCGACCACGCGCACACCGAAACCGCCGAGCAGTTGCACCATCGAACGCGCCGCACCGGACATGCCGACCAAACCGACGGTCGAGCCGCTCAGTTCCCGACCCACCAGCATGCCGCCGCTGCCGACCACGGGCACGCGGCGCATCAAGGCCAGCACGCAGCCGAGCGTGAATTCTGCCTCTGCCTGCGCGGTGGCCGTGAGACTGCGGACCACCTCCACCCCGGCGCGAGCGCACGCGGCCAGGTCGATGTTCTCGGCACCTGAACTGACCCGACCCAGTGCTTGAAGCTTGGGCGCGCCGCGCAGCACCTGCGCATCAACCGCGACGGTGGCCGGCACGATCGCCGCGCAGACGCCCCGCAAGGCGCGCCGAAATGCCGACGGATGGAAGGCGAAGTCGGGCTCGTGGTGTACGTGGTGACGTTCGGCCAGCCAGGCCATCACTTCCGGTTCGATCGATTCGACGATCAGCAGGTCCATCTGGGCACGGCGCTACTTTGGAGCAATGAACACATGGGTCAGCATGCCAGAATGAACACAAACATATCAATCGAAAGCTTCAAGGAATGTTGATCACCAAGGCAATTTTCCCCGTGGCCGGACTCGGCACGCGTTTTCTCCCGGCCACCAAGGCACAGCCCAAGGAGATGCTGCCGGTCGTCGACAAGCCACTGATCCAGTACGCGGTCGAGGAGGCTTACGCCGCTGGAGTGCGCGAGATGATTTTTGTCACCGGCCGTCACAAGCGTCCGATCGAAGACCACTTCGACATGACGTTCGAGCTCGAGGTCGCGCTCGAACAGTCGGGCAAGCAGGATCTGCTGGACGTGGTGCGCAGCGTCAAGCCCGACGACATGGAGTGCATCTATGTGCGCCAGGCGCAGGCGCTGGGCTTGGGCCACGCCGTGCTGTGCGCGCAGCGTCTGGTCGGCAACCATCCGTTCGCGGTGCTGCTGGCCGACGACCTGATGGTGGGCGACACGCCGATCCTGCGGCAGATGGTCGAACAGTTCAACGAATGGCGCGTGTCGATCCTGGCGGTGCAGGAAGTGCCGGCCGAACAGACGCGGCGCTACGGCATCGTCGCCGGCACGCAGATCAATGATCACCTGATGGACGTGAGCCGGATCGTCGAAAAGCCGGCACCCGAAGACGCGCCTTCACGGCTGGGCGTCGCGGGGCGCTACATCCTCACGCCGGGCGTGTTCCACGAGATCGCCAACCAGCAGCGCGGTGTGGGCGGCGAAATTCAGCTGACCGACGGCATCGCCGGCCTGCTGCGACGCGAGAAAGTGTTCGCGTACCGTTACGACGGCAAGCGCTACGACTGCGGCAGCAAGGAAGGTTTTCTGCAGGCCAACGTCGAACTCGCTCTGGCACACCCGACGCTCGGTCCCGGGTTTCGGGATTACCTGAAGTCACTCACGCTCTGACGACACGGCTGGCAGCATCGCGGGCGGTGCGCCGGGCCGCTGCCAAGCCGGCCCGCCGTGCCCTCGGGGGACCGACCGGCGGATTCGCCGGTCGAGGGGCTCTGCTTTCAGCGTCGGCGCAGGTAGTGCACGTACTCATCGTTGCTGGCCGCCTGCTCGAGCAGTTCGTTGCCGGTCTGGCGTGCAAAGGCCTGGAAATCACGCATCGAGCCCGGGTCGGTCGCCAACACTTTGAGGATGTCGCCGCTGTTCATGTCGGCCAGCGCCTTCTTGGCCTTCAGGATCGGCAGCGGGCAGTTGAGTCCACGGGTGTCTATTTCTTTCTGGGCTTCCATGAGCGTCCTTTGGGTGCCCGCGAGTTTAGTCCGCGGCGGCCGCGGCGGCCGCCGGCCAATCGAGCCACTGCGGCGTGTGGCCGCGCGACTTGAGCCAGTCCGCCAACGCATAGCCGGTTCCGGACGGCCAGCAGCGCAGCGCCTCCGGCAGGGTGGTGCGGTAGTCGACCAGCTCGGGCGACAACACGATCTCACCGCGCGCCACCGCGTGATACGCAATGATCAGCTGATTCATGCGCTGGAAATCGTAGACGCCGATCAGGTCGAGCGACTCCACCTGCAGCGAGGTCTCTTCCATCACCTCGCGCGCGATGCCTTCCTGCGGCGATTCGCCGGCCTCCATGAACCCGGTGATCAGCGCGTACATGTGGGCCGGCCAGGCCGCATTGCGCGCCAGCAGAACCTGCCCGTCACGGTCGGCCAGTTCGATCACCGCGGCCAGCACCGGCGTCGGGTTGTTCCAGTGCGTCCAGCCGCAGGCCGGACAACGCAGCCGCGTCTTGGCGCCACCATCCTCGATGGCCGACAGCGCTTGCAGCGAGGTGGCGCAGCCTGGGCAGAACTTGAAGGCCGGTGGCATCGAAACGTTCAGGCCGGAAACACGCCGGTCGACAGATAGCGGTCGCCGCGGTCGCAGACGATGAACACGACGGTGGCATCGCTCACGGTGCGCGCGACCTGCAGCGCCACCCAGCAGGCACCCGCGGCCGAGATGCCGGCGAAGATGCCTTCGTCGCGGGCCAGCCGGCGCGCCATTTCCTCGGCGTCGGCCTGACTGACGTCGATCGTCTGGTCGATCCAGGTCGGGTCGTAAATCTTCGGCAGGTATTTCTCGGGCCATTTGCGGATGCCCGGAATGCGCGAGCCCTCGCTCGGCTGCGCGCCGATGATCTGCACAGCGGGGTTTTGTTCCTTCAGGTAACGCGAGGTGCCGGTGATGCTGCCGGTGGTGCCCATCGCGCTGACGAAGTGAGTGACCCGGCCTTGCGTATCGCGCCAGATTTCCGGCCCGGTCGTCTCGTAATGGATGTTCGGGTTGTCGGCATTGGCGAACTGATCGAGCACGTGGCCCTTGCCGTCGCGCATCATCTGCTCGGCCAGGTCGCGCGCATATTCCATGCCGCCGGAGCGCGGCGTCAGGATCAGTTCGGCACCGAACGCCTTCATCGTCTGCGCGCGTTCGATCGACAGGTCTTCCGGCATGATCAGCAGCATGCGGTAGCCACGGATCGCGGCCGCCATCGCCAGCGCGATGCCGGTGTTGCCCGAGGTCGCCTCGATCAGGGTGTCGCCCGGCCGAATTTGCCCGCGCGCCTCGGCGCCGCGAATCATGCTGATGGCTGCGCGGTCCTTCACCGAACCGGCTGGGTTGTTGCCCTCGAGCTTGCCCAGCACGACGGTGTTGCGCGCATCGACCTGGGCACCCGGCAGGCGCGCCAGCCGCACCAGTGGCGTGTTGCCGATCACGTCTTCGATGGTGGAATACTGGGGCGTGCTCATGGCAACCTGGTCGGCAGCACTCCCTGATCGCCATGACAGCGACAGGCCCACGAATGACACCTGTCGGGTGTGGTGCCTCGGGTCGGAATCGAACCGACACTCCCTGCGGAACGGGATTTTGAGTCCCGCGCGTCTACCGATTTCGCCACCGAGGCCGGTGCTGCATCAAGGTTGTGATTTTGCCATACGTGCGCCGGATGTCGCGCCAGACCGCCGGTGCCGACCCTTAGACTCGACGCTTTGCAGACCGACCGGACCCACCGCATGTTCCAGATGCCTCCCATCACCCAAGCGTTGGTGCTGATCAACGTGGCGGTGTTCTGCCTGGACCTGTTTCTGGGGCCCTGGTTCACCCAGCTGTTCGCGCTGTGGCCGATGGGCAATGGCTTCCTGCCCTGGCAGATCGGCAGCTATGCCTTCCTGCACGGCGGCGTCGGTCATCTTTTTTTCAACATGCTCGGCCTGTGGATGTTCGGCGGCGAACTCGAGCGGCTCTGGGGCCCCAAGCGGTACATCAATTTCTACGCGGCCAGCGTGCTGACCGCGGCGCTGACGCAGTTGCTGGTCAACGAAATGCTCGGCTCGCCGAACCCGACGGTCGGTGCCTCGGGCGGATTGTTCGGCCTGCTGCTGGCCTTCGGAATGATGTTCCCGAACCGCATCATCGTGCCGCTGATCCCGCCGATCCCGATGAAGGCGAAGGTGTTCGTCGCGATCTACGGTGGTCTGGAGCTGTTCCTCGGCGTCACCGGCACGGCCTCGGGCGTGGCGCACTTCGCGCACCTCGGCGGCATGCTCGGCGGCTTCCTGATGATTCGCTACTGGCGCGGCCAAATGCCGTTCGGGCGCCGCTGAAGCAACACGGCCGCGACGTTCAAACTCCGATCTTTCGCATGAATGCGTCGAGCTCGCTGCGGCCAGCTATGCCCAGCTTCGCGTAGACCGTGCCCAGGTGCGTGTCGACCGTGCGCGGATCGATCGGCCGCGTCGGGTCTTGCGCAGTCATGTCCCTGGCGACCTGCTTGCTCGAATGACCGGTGCGCGCGCAACGCGCCACTTCCTTCTCGCGCGGCGTCTGCATCTCCCACAACGCCTTCAGCGGCTCGAGCGCCGCGAGCGCGGCGGCGCGCTCGAGGGCCTGGCCGATCTTGCCCATCAGCACGGTGTCGCTGCACGGCTTCTCGAGCCAGTCGATGGCACCGTTTTGCACCACCTCCAGCGCGCTCGGAATGTCACCGTGACCCGACACGAACAACACGACCAGTTGGCTGCCGCGCTCGCGCAGCGCGTGAAACACCTGCACGCCGCTCATCGTGCCCATCTCGCGGTCGAGCACCACGCAGCCATGACGGCTCAGGTCCGCGCCGGCGAGAAAGGACTCGCCCGAATCGAACACCTGCACCGCCAGGCCGCGTGAGATCAGCAGCATCGCCATCGACCGCCGCACGGCCTCGTCGTCGTCGACCACATAGAGCATCAGGTTCGCAGTTGTCATGAACGCACTTCCAGAAAGACGGTGAAACAGGCGCCGCCGTCACGACGGTTTTCAAAGGCCAGCCGGCCGCCGTGGCTTTCGACGATGGTGCGGCAGATGTTCAGCCCCAGGCCCAGCCCATCGGCCTTCGTGGTGTGAAACGGCTCGAACAACTGGGCGGCCGCCGCCGGCGTGATGCCGGTGCCGCGGTCGCCGACGCGCACGCAGACTCCGCCGTCGGCCCGGGCGGTCTCGACCTCGACCACGCGCCGTTCCGGTGCCGTGTCGCTCATCGCCTGCAACGCATTGCTCACCAGGTTGAACAGCACCTGCTCGAGCAGGATGCGGTCAGCCGGCAGCGCGGGCAGGTCGGCCGCCAGCCGCGTCGTCACGATCGCCTGCCGACGGCGGAACTCGGGCTGCAACAGCTCCAGCACATTGGTCACGACGTCGTTGATCGAACAGTCCTCGATGACCTGAGTGCGCAGCTTCACGAAGCCGCGGATGCGGCGCACGATCTCGCCCGCGCGCTGCGACTGCGCGGCGACGTCGTTCAGGCTGGCCAGCAGCAGGGGCTGGTTGCCCTGCTGCGCAAAGGCCTGCGCGGCGCTGGCGAAGTTGCTCAGGGCCATCAACGGCTGGTTCAACTCGTGAGCCAGCGTCGAGGCCATCTCGCCCAGGCTGGCCAGCCGGCCGGCATGCTGCATCTGGGCATCGTGCTGGCGCTGGCGCTCCAGACCGACACCCTCGGCACGCTTTTGCTCAGTGACGTCAACCACCGAACTCATCCAGCCGATGTGCCGATCGTCGGCGTCCATCCACCTGGCGTTGTAGATGCGCGTGTAGACATCGTGGCCGTCACGATGGCGGATGCGCGATTCGAAGCCCGTGGCCGGCGCCTGCCCGGTCAGGATCACGTCGTTGTCGCGCCAGTGTCGCTGCAGGTCCTCCTGGTGCCAGTACGGATACGGCGGCATGTGGCCTTCCAGCTCGTGCTTGCCGTAGCCGACCATTTCGCACATCGCGTCGTTGACGTACTTCATGCGCCCGTCCAGCAAACGAGCGCGCATGCCCACCACCAGCGAGTCCTCCATCGACTTTCGGAAGTTGCGCTCTTCCTGCAGCTTGTTGGTCTGGCCTTGCAGATCGACCGTGCGTTCGGCGACCAGCCGTTCCAGTTCGGCCCGAACTTCCTGTTCGCGCGCCAGCCGGCGTTCGTTGGCATCGTGCCGCTCCATCGCCCGGCGCTGGCGCATGCGCCAGTACATGAAGGCCAGCAGCAACGAGGAGCTGGCCAGCAAGGTCATGAAGATCGCCAGGTAACGCGCTTGCCTCACCACACCGTGGTCGCCCGTCACCGTCAAGGTCCAGTTCACGCCGGGCAACACCTGGTCCAGCTGGCGCATCCTTTCGTCGACGACCAACAGGGTTCGGCTGAGGCCGCCGACCATGGCTTCGACCAGATAGGTGCCGGGGGCGATGTCGGAACCGATCCGGGTCCAGGGCAACGCCGCAAACTCGACGCGGTCGCCGTACTGCTTGACATAGCCGACCTTCTCGAAATCGTTGTCGCTCCACCCGGCCGCTCGATATCTCCATGGCTCGACATTGCTGAGAAAGGCGATTCCATGGCTGTCGAACAGCAGGATGGGATGGGTGCCGCGCACACCGGACCAGGCGGCCTCGATCGCATCGAGGCCCACCTTGACCGCAGCCACACCGATCACCATGCCGTTCGCGGCCCTGACGGGCATCGCGAGAAACAGGCCGGGCTCGCCGGTCTTCAGGCCGACGCCATAAAAGCGCCCCAGTCCGCCTTTGATGGCCTGGTCGAAATAGGGTCGCTCGGAAAATCGCTGACCGACGAAGCTGATGGCGTCTGCGCTGTTGCTCGCCGCCACCGTCAGGCCGCGCTCGTCCATCACATACAGCGCCAGCGACTGGGCCTCGCTGTTGAACTCCTTCAGGTATCGATTGGCCTTCTCGACCAGCAACGGGTCTTCGGGATGGGTCAGCACCGCCACGATGTCGGACTGTCTCGACACGGCAAAAGGCAGGTTGGCATAGCGCGCTACCGCTTCGCGCAACCCGAGCGTCTGGACGTGGATGCTTTGACGAATCGAAGCGATCTGGCGCTGTGTTTCAGCATCCGCCGCCCGCTCGCCGGCGGCGTAGGCGACGACGGCCACCCACACCGCCAGCAGCGCCCACCGCAGCAGCAGCCGGCCTCGGCTCCTTGGCTTGACGGGCGCCAACGGGTGCTTCATGGCCGCATTGTCGTGGCTGGATCCCGGACCGCAGAGCTCACTTCGCCGCGGCCTTTCGCACCTCTGCCGCCGCCGGTTGCCAGCGCGCCCAACCCTGCGTATCGCCGAAGTCGGCGATCTCCTTCCAGGCCGCCTGAAAGCGACCGTCCTTGAGCTCGTCCAATTGCTTGCCCAGGCAATCCTGCAGCGCCGACACAAGCTGGCCCTGCGTGCCGGTGGGTTTGAAGGATCGGGAGACGAGCAGATTCGGTACGGCCAGCATCGGCAGATTGAGCGCATTCAAGCCCGGGTAATTGCGCCGCACCGCCTTGTAGGGCGCCCACGCGGGAATGTCGAAATCGACCAGCGTCAAGCCGCTGTCGGCGCGCAGGCGGCCGAGCATCGGCATCGGCCAGCCGGCCAGTGTGAAGATGGCCTGGACGTCACCGTTCTTGAGCATCGCCACGGCCTGATCATCGGAATCCGCCGGCACGAACCGCAGCCGATATTGCAGTTGAGCTTCCATCATCTGCGCCGTCAATTGCGCCGAGCCCACCAGCGCCACCGTCATGCCGCGCAGTTCCGTGAACTTTCGCAGCGCGACCTTGCGCCCGGTGAACGGCACCACCGCGTTGGTGAGGGGCACACGCTTGATGTCGACCGTCGAACCGTCGGTCAGCGCGATGACGTGCAGCAGGTTGGCATGCAGTGGCACCACCGCCTTGAGCATGCTGATGTTGGCGTCGCTGTCCTTCAGCTTTTGCAGCAGGTCAATCTGCACCAGGCCCAGGTCGGCCTCGTTGGACGACAGCATCTGCAGGTTCTGCGCACCGCCGGCTGTTGCCACCGAGCACAGCGCCACGGTGGCACCGCACACGCTGCGCATGTCCTTGACGATCTGCTCGTAGACCTTGCCGGTCGGGCCGCCCGCCACGCGCAGCGCGCATTCTTCCTGAGCTTGGGCGGCCGGCGCCCAAAAGGCAGCGGTGATCGACAGCAGCGCGGCAAGGGCGACCGCCGGCGAGGTCTGATTTTGAAGAGATGAGGTGTTCATGGTGTGTGATTCCTGTGTCAGTTGTGAAAGGTCGGAACGGAGCGCGGTGCAGAAAGCGACGAGCTCTCGCCTCCTTGCAGCGCGAAGAACAGCAGCAGTGCGGCGAACACGGCGAGCGAGATCCAGCGCAATCGTTTCCAGAACTTCATGAGGTCCTCCGGGTAGAGATGGGTTCGTTGATTTGCAGGGTGTCGAGCTGGCCCATGCTCTCGTCGGACAGCAGTCCGCGCGTCGGCGCATCGACGCTGCGCATCTGGATGTCGAGTTCGGCAAACACGGCGTTGAAGCGGTCCTGCACGCTGCGCAGCGCGGTGTCGGTCAGCAGTTCCTGCATCAGGTGATCGCTGGCGTTCGGGTCGAGCAGCTGCACCGTGTCGTCGATGGCCAGCGCAATGCGCCATTCGCTTTCCTTCTGCTCGACCTGGTGGCGAAACTCTTCGAGCGCGGCCTGCGCCTGCTGCAAGCGCATCACGTTGGCATCGTGGAATTGCTTGAGCCGCTGCAACGCCTTGTGCTGCCGGTCCAGCACATGGGCCGGATCGCGCTGGCGGCGCTCGCTCAGCATCTCGGAGATCGACTCGATCTGGCCGCCCACCGTGACCAGCGCGCGGCGAAACGCCTGCAGCCGCTCGGCGCGCCGCAGCACTTCGTTTTGCAGTTGCTCGATCGGGTTGGCGCGCGCCTCGGCCTTGCGCAGTTTCAGCATCTGGTTTTCCAGCCGTTGAAAGGCCCACGGCAGCGCGTGAAACACAGCCGTGCCGACCGCGCCGATCGCCAGCAACGCGACCAGGTTCAGGGCACCTGACACGGCCGAGCGCATGACCGACGCGCTGAGGGCGAGCAGCGCGACGGCGCTCACGACGGCCAGGATGCGCACCGCCCAGACGCGCAAATCGGCGCCGGCCAACGGGTTGCGAATGACGGATGGTGGGTTCATCGGAGTCTCCATGCTGTTGCAGCGATGAGGACAGTTTCACGATGCACAGCGGCGCTGTCGTCGGTGGGTTCGCAATGCGCGCCTGCGCAGGTCTACGCAGCGCGATCGGTGGCTGGCTCGGCACGCAGGGGCACCACACGGCACTGGGCCCGGCCGCGCCGCGCCGGCGGCGACCTCAGCCGCAAATGCTCAGGCCCGCAGGCCTTCCACAACGGTCGGGTAGCGCAGCCGCAGCCGCAGCTCGCGCTTCAGACGCTGGTTGTCGAGCCGGCGCGACTCGCTCATGAAACTGAGCAGCATCGGTGACAGTTGCGCGCTCGCCTGCTCGCGCGTGATGCGCGGCGGGCGCGGCAGGCCGCACTGGTCGGCCGCGAGGTCGAAATAGTCGCCCATCGTCAGCTCGGTGTCGTCGCAGACATGGATCACGCGCTGCGGCGCACCGCGGTAGAGGGCTGCCACGCAGGCGCGCGCCAGGTCGTCGGCGTGGATGTGGTTGGTGTAGACGTCGTCCTCGCGCGCCAGCACCGCGGTGCCGCGCGCCAGCCGCTCGCGCGGGTGACCGCCGGCGCGGTCGCCCGCATAGATGCCGGGGATGCGCAGCAGCGTGACCGTGGCACCGAAGGCGCGGCCATACCAGCGCAGGCGCTGTTCGGCATCGACGCGGCGGGCGGCGCGGTCGGTGCCGGGGCGCACCGCGCGTGTCTCGTCGAAGCGGGCGCCGGCGCAGTCACCGTAAACGCCGCTGGTGCTGCCGTAGACGATGCGCCGCACCCGGCCCTGGCGTGCCAGCGCGCGCAGCAGGTGCAGCGTGCGCGGATCGTCGCGACCCGTGCTGGCGGGCGGCGCCAGGTGCAGCACCGCATCGGCCAGCCCGGCCAGCCGCGCCAGTGTGGCCGGCTGGTCGAGGTTGCCGGCCAGCGGCACCACGCCCGCCTCTCGCAGCGCGTCGGCGCGCTGCGGGCTCGACGTCAACGCCAGCAGTCGCCAGCGGCCGCGCAGCAGCGCCGCCACGCGCAGCCCGATGTCGCCGCAGCCGACGATCAGCAAGGTGGGGCGCTTCAGCAGCGAGGGTGGGTGCACTAGGGTCAGGAGGCAACGGGCAAAATCGCACTTCAGTTTAAGAGTTCATCCCATGACCTTCACCATCACCGTGCGGCCGAGCGGTCGCACTTTTTCGGCTCAGCGCGACCAGCCGATCCTGGCCGCCGCCATGGCGCAGGGCGTGGGGCTGCCTTACGGCTGCAAGGACGGCGCGTGCGGCTCGTGCAAGAGCCGCCTGCTGGAAGGCCGCGTGGTCCACGGTGTGCACCAGCCGAAGGCGCTGAGCGCCGACGAAGAAGCCGCCGGCTGGGTGCTGACCTGTTGCGCCGCGCCGCAGACCGACGTGACGATCGAGGCCCGCACCGTGGCTGCGGCCGGCGAGTTTGCGGTGCGCAAGATGCCGACGCGTGTGGCCAGCATCGAACGGCCCACCGCCGACGTGGCGGTGCTGCGCATGCAGCTGCCCGCCGCCGAGGCGCTGCGTTACCACGCCGGCCAGTACGTCGAGTTCGTTCTGGCCGACGGCAGCCGGCGCAGCTATTCGATGGCCAACGCGCCCGAACTGCAGGGCGACAAGCCGAGCATCGAACTGCACATCCGCCACATGCCGGGCGGCAAGTTCACCGACCATGTGTTCGGTGTGCTCAAGGCCAAGGACATCCTGCGCATCGAAGGTCCGTACGGCAGCTTCTTCTTGCGCGAAGACAGCCATGCGCCGGTGGTGCTGCTGGCCTCCGGGACCGGCTTCGCGCCGATCAAGGCGATCATCGAACACATGCGCATCAAGGCCAGCACGCGGCCCGCGGTGCTGTACTGGGGTTGCCGCAGCCGCGCCGATCTGTATCTGCACGACTGGGCCGTCGAGGCGGCCGCGCAGATGCCGAACCTGAGCTACGTGCCGGTCTTGTCTGAACCTAAACCCGAGGACGCCTGGACCGGGCGGACCGGCCTCGTGCACCAGGCCGTGATGCACGACCTGCCCGATCTGGCTGGCCATCAGGTGTATGCGTGCGGCGCACCCGCGATGGTGGATGCGGCGCAGCGCGACCTCGTGCAGCGCTGCCAACTGCCGGCCGAGCAGTTCTACGCTGACGCGTTCACCTCGGAAGCCGACAAGCACGGCGCGTGAATCGGGCTTGCCGCCGATTGGCGCTTGGCCGACCGCTCCGCCAATCGGCACTGGGCCGTCCGCGCTGCGGGCCGAGGCTTCATCGACCGCGCCGCGGGCCGACGCCTCATCGCCCGCAACGTGCGCCGGTGCGCCGTCAACCGCACTGCGGGCCGGTGCTTCGTCGACCGCGCCGTGGACCGCCAGGTGAGTCGGGCGCGCCGCGGGTCGGCAGGTGAATCGGGCGCGCCGTAAGCCAGCGCGGACCGACCGCGTCGGCGCGACGGGTCACTCGCCGAGGTAGGCCGCGCGCACCTTGGGATCGTTCAGCAGCGCCTTGGCCTCGCCGCTCATCGTCACCTCGCCCGAGTCCATCACGTAACCGCGCGTGGCCAGTTGCAGCGCGCGGCTGGCGTTCTGCTCGACCAGCAGCACCGTGACGCCGCGCTGGTGGATGTCGTTCACCACCTCGAAGATCTTGTCGACCATGATCGGGCTGAGGCCCATCGACGGCTCGTCGAGCAGCAGCACCTTCGGGCGCGCCAGCAGTGCGCGGCCCATCGCCAGCATCTGCTGCTCACCACCCGACATCGTGCCGGCCAGCTGGTGGCGGCGCTCCTTCAGGCGCGGGAAGATCGCGAACACTTTGTCGATGTCGGCGTCGATCTCGCGGTCGTTGCGCAAAAACGCACCCATCTGCAGGTTCTCGGTGATCGTCATGCGGGTGAAAGTGCCGCGACCCTCGGGCACCATCACCAGGCCCTGCTTGACCAGGTCCCACGGGCCCTGCCCCTTGATCGAGCGGCCCAGGTATTCGATCTCGCCCGAGGCCGCGGGCTGGGTGCCGGTGATGGCCTTCAGCGTGGTCGTCTTGCCGGCACCGTTGGCGCCGATCAGGCTGACCAGCTCGCCTTCCTGCACTTCGAATGAGACCCCCTTGACCGCCTGGATGCCGCCGTAGGCAACCTTCAGGCCGGTGATCTTGAGCATCGTCGCCGCCATCGTGTTCCTTCAGTGCGCCTTGTGGCCGGCGCCGAGGTAGGCCTCGATCACCTTCTCGTTGCGCTGCACGTCGGCCGGCGTGCCTTCGGCGATCTGCTTGCCGTAGTCGAGCACCGTGACGCGGTCGCACAGGCCCATCACCAGCTTGACGTCGTGCTCGATCAGCAAGATGGTGCGGCCGTCGTTGCGGATGCGGTCGATCAACTCGCGCAACACCACCTTCTCGGTCGCGTTCATGCCGGCGGCCGGCTCGTCGAGCGCGATCAGCTTCGGGTCGGTGGCCAGCGCGCGGGCGATTTCGAGCCGGCGCTGGTCGCCATAGCTGAGCGTGCGCGCCTTGTACTCGGCAAAGCGGCCGATGCCGACGTAATCGAGCAGTTCCTGCGCGCGCTCGGCGATGGCGATTTCCTCGGCCTTGAATTTGGCGGTGCGAAAGATCGCCCCCAACAGACCCGAGCCGGTGCGCACGTGGCGGCCCACCATCACGTTTTCGAGCGCCGTCATGTCCGAGAACAGCCGGATGTTCTGGAACGTGCGCGCGATGCCCGCCTTGGCCACCTCGTGCACCGCGCTCGGCTTGTACGGCTGTCCGCCGAGTTCGAAGCTGCCGCCGTCGGGCGTGTACAGCCCCGTCAGCACGTTGAAAAACGTGGTCTTGCCGGCACCGTTGGGGCCGATCAGGCCGTAAACCTGACCCTTCATGATCGTGATGCCGACATCGGACAGCGCCTGCAGGCCACCGAAGCGCTTCGAGACGGCGCCGACTTTCAGGACGGTTTCAGCCATGGCGCGCTTCCTACTTCGCTACAGGCACAGGCACAGGCACAGGCGTGGGCACGGGCGCGGGTGCTGCCTTGCCGTGTTCGGGCGCCGGCCACAGTCCGCGCGGGCGCGACAGCATGATGCCGATCATCGCCAGCGCAATCAGCAACTGGCGCAGGATCGACGCGTCGAGCCGCCCGCCGGTCATCTGCTGCAGCGGCCCGGCGACATAGCGCAGCACCTCGGGCAGCGCGGCCAGCAGCAGCGCGCCGACGATCACGCCGGGAATGTGGCCGATGCCGCCGAGCACCACCATCGCAACGATCATCACCGACTCCTGCAGGCTGAACGACTCGGGCGACACGAAGCCCTGGAAGGTGGCGAACAGCACGCCCGACATGCCACCGAACGTGGCGCCCATGCCGAACGCCATCAGCTTGAGGTTGCGCGTGTTGATGCCCATCGCCTTGGCGGCAACCTCGTCCTCGCGGATCGCCATCCAGGCGCGGCCGATGCGGCTGTGTTCGAGCCGGTGGCAAATGATCACGCTGACGATCACCAGCACCAGGAACAGGTAGTAGTAGTTCGTCACCGACGGGATCTCGATGCCGAACACGGTGGATTTCTTGCCGAGGTCGAAGCCGAAGATCTGCAGCGAATCGACCTGCGCCAGCCCCTTCGGCCCGTTGGTGATGTTGACCGGGTGGTCGAGGTTGTTCATGAAGACGCGGATGATCTCGCCGAAACCGAGCGTCACGATCGCCAGGTAGTCGCCCCGCAGGCGCAGCGTCGGCGCGCCCAGCAGGATGCCGAACAGGCCGGCCAGCGCCGCGCCGAGCGGAATCACCAACCAGATCGGCGTGTGCAGGCCGTTCGGAAACATCGCGGCCACGGCCGGGAAGGTTTCCCACAGGTGCGGGCTGGCCAGCAAGGCGAACATGTAGGCGCCGACCGCATAAAAGGCGACGTAACCGAGGTCGAGCAGCCCGGCGTAGCCAACCACGATGTTCAGGCCGAGTGCCAGCATCACGTACAGCAGCGCGATGTCGATGATGCGCACCCAGGCATTGCCGAACTGCTGCGCGATCAGCGGCAGGATCAGCAGCGCCACCGCCGCCAGCAGGAACACCCAGAGCTTGCTCTTTTGCGTGTCGTTCTTCATGGCGTGCTCCTCAGGCCCGGTCCGCGACCCGCTCGCCGAGCAGGCCCTGCGGTCGCAGCGTGAGCACCAGGATCAGCACGATGAAGGCGAAGATGTCCTGGTAGTTGCTGCCCAGCACGCCGCCGGTGAGCGCACCGATGTAGCCGGCGCCCAGCGCCTCGATCAGCCCCAACAGCACGCCGCCCAGCATCGCGCCGGGCAGGTTGCCGATGCCGCCGAACACCGCCGCGGTGAACGCTTTCAAGCCCGGCAGGAAGCCCATGCTGTGCTGCACCGAACCGTAATTGGCGGCGTACATCACACCGGCCAGCGCGGCCAGCGCGGCGCCGATCACGAAGGTGGCAGAGATCACGACGTCGGGGCGCACGCCCATCAACGCGGCCACGCGCGGGTTCTCGGCAGTGGCCCGCATCGCGCGGCCCAACCGGGTCTTGTTGACCAGGTACATCAGGCCGGCCAGCGTGATCGCGGTGGCCACCAGGATGAAGATCTGCACCGTGTTGATGACGGCGCCGCCGATCACGAACGGCTCGCTGGGAAACAGGATCGGGTACGGCTTGGGGTTGGGTTTCCAGATGATCATCGCCAGCGTCTGCAGCAGCAGGCTCACGCCCATCGCGGTGATCAGCGGCGCCAACCGCGGCGCGTTGCGCAGCGGGCGGTAGGCGATCTTCTCGATGCTGAAGTTCAGGATCGAGCAGACCACGATCGCCGCCACCAGCGAGATCAGCAGCAGCAGCCAGCCCGGCAGCCCGAGCCCGGCCAGCGCCGTGACCACGGTCCAACTCGTCAGGGCACCCACCATCAGGACCTCGCCGTGCGCGAAGTTGATGAGGTTGATGATGCCGTAGACCATCGTGTAGCCCAGGGCGACCAGCGCGTACACGCTGCCCAGCACCAGGCCGTTGATGATCTGCTGGATGAAGGTCTCCATCTTTGCGCTGCTCCTGCGTAGTCTGATCGACCAACCTGCCCACGAGGCCGGGCCCGCGCCGTCCACAACCCACCCTGGGGCGTGGACCGGCCGGCCCGACTCTAGTAGCAAAAAGCCGGCCGCACCCTTGGCACTGACCCTTGTTGACCCCTTTCCCGCGTGACGGCCGCGAATCCAGGGTCGCGCTGGCACGTTCAACGGCGCTGCCGGGCGGCCTCGTTCAGGCGCCGCAGTTCCTGCAGCTTCTCGCCGATGCGGATCTCCAGCCCGCGCGCCACCGGCTCGTAGAAGGGCGGCGGCTCGAGGTCGTCGGGCCAGTAGCGCTCGCCGGCCGCGAAGCCGCCCTCCTCGTCGTGCGCGTAGCGGTAGCCGCGACCGTGATCGAGCGTCTTCATCAACCGCGTCGGCGCGTTGCGCAGGTGCAGCGGCACCGCGCGCGTGCCGTCCTGGCGGATGAAGGCGCGCACCGCATTGAAGGCCTTGTAGACCGCGTTGCTCTTCGGCGCGACCGCCAGGTAGACAACCGCCTGCGCCAGCGCCAGCTCGCCTTCGGGCGAGCCGAGCCGCTCGTAGGTTTCGGCCGCGTCGAGCGCCAGCCGCAGTGCGCGCGGGTCGGCCAGGCCGATTTCCTCGCTGGCCATGCGCACCAGCCGGCGCGCCGCATAGCGTGGGTCGACGCCGCCGTCGAGCATGCGCATGAACCAGTAGAGCGCCGCGTCCGGGTCGCTGCCACGCACCGACTTGTGCAGCGCCGAGATCGTGTCGTAGAACTGCTCGCCGCCGTTATCAAAGCGGCGCAGCTGTTCGCCCAGTGACTGTTCGAGCTGTACTTCGTCGATCGCGTCGACGCTGCCAGCCAGCGCCGCCATGCCAGCCAAATTCTCGAAGGCGTTGAGCAGCCGGCGCGCGTCGCCGTCGGCATAGCCGATCAGGCGCTCGCGTGCGCTCGGCGTCAGCCGCGGCGCGGCCAGCAGCGCGCCGGCGCGGTCGAGCAGGTCCGACAGTTCGGCCGGCGACAGCGGCTTCAGCACATGCACCGTGGCGCGCGAAAGCAGCGCCGAATTGACCTCGAACGACGGGTTCTCGGTGGTGGCGCCGATGAAGATGAACAGGCCCGACTCGACGTGCGGCAGGAAGGCGTCCTGCTGCGCCTTGTTGAAGCGGTGCACCTCGTCGACGAACACCACGGTGCGCCGGCCCGAGGCGCGCACGGCCTGCGCGCGCTCGACCGCCTCGCGGATGTCCTTGACACCGCCGAGCACGGCCGACATCGCGATGAACTGCGCCTCGAAGGCCTGCGCCACCAGCAGCGCCAGCGTGGTCTTGCCGACGCCGGGCGGGCCCCACAGGATCATCGAGTGCAGCCGCCCCGAATCGAACGCGGCACGCAGTGGCTTGCCCTGGCCCAGCAGATGCTGCTGCCCGATCACCTCGGCCAGCGTGCGCGGCCGCAGCCGCTCGGCCAGCGGCACGGCCACATCAGCCGGCACGCTGCCGGGCGCACTGAAGGACGCGCTGCCGGGCGCATCGTCCAGGGGCCTTGAGGTCGACGGCATGGTTTCATTGTGGCAGCGGCCTGGCAGCGCCACGCCCCGCGGCCGGCATCGACATGGCGCAAAACTGCGCTCGAGCCCGCTCGCCGCGTGCCGCCGTGCGCTCGGCCGCGCCCGCAAACGACGACAGCCATCGAGGCTGAGGCTCGCCCAACGCTCAGACTCGCAGACCGAACGGTTGCGGACCGGACGGGTCCGTCGACGCGGCAGCCCGAGAGTCAGGCGCGCAAGTCGAACTGCAGGATCGCGCGGGCGATCGAATCGAGCGGCAGGATGTCGTCGACCGCCTGCCGCTTGATCGCCTCCTTCAACATGCCGAACACGACGCCGGTGGCCGCGTTCTGCGCCAGGGTGCGCGCGCTGCCGTCGTGCAGCACCTTCATGCCGCGCGCATCGCCGGCCGGGTGATTCGGGCCGGCGGTTCCGTCCCGGCAGATTCAAGTCGGCCGAGGGACTGCCGATAGCCAGATGCGACCCGTATGCGTCGCAGCTTGCACCTCCGCAGCCGCGCCTGGCCCCCAGACATGCCGAACCTCCCACCTGCCACCACCCACAGCGCCGATCGCCGCATCGTCGAACTGGAGACCCTCGCGCTGGTGGCCGAACGCACCAGCAACCTGGTGATGATTCTGGATGCGCAGGGCTGCATCGTTTGGGCCAACGAGGCGTTCAGCCAGCTCAGCGGCTACAGGCTCGACGATGCGATCGGGCAGCGGCCCGGTGAACTGTTCGAGTGCGCGCGTGCCGACCCGGATGTCACGTCGCGGCTGCGCGAGGCCGTGCGGCTGGGCGCCGGCGCCCGCGAGCAGGTGCTGAACCGCTGGAAAGACGGCAGCGAACACTGGGTCGACACCAACTTGCAACCGCTGCACGATGCGCAAGGGCAGCTGACCGGCTACATCGAGGTGCAGACCGAGATCACCTCGCAGGTCACGCAGCGCCACAAGATGATGGCGCTTCTGGCGGCGCTGCCGGTCGGTGTGATCGTGCAGTCGCTCGACGGCACGATCCTGGACGCCAACCCGAGCGCCGCGGAGATGCTCGGACTGAAGCTGTCAGAGCTGCTCGGGCGCACCACGGCCGATCCGACATGGCGCACAGTGCGCGAGGACCTATCCGACTGCCCGGGGGTGGACCGCCCGGCGATGCGCACGCTGCGCACCGGCAAGGGACTGCGCGGCGAAGTGCTGGGCGTCGTGCGGCCCGACGGCGACACGCGCTGGCTCACCATCAACACCGAGCCCCTGACCGATGCGCTGGAGCAGTGCTACGCCGTGGTTGCCTGCTTCTCCGACGTGACCGCCCAGCGCGCGCAGCAGCAACTGCTCGAGGTCACGGTCGAGGGCGCCGGCGTCGGCACCTGGCAGTGGAACCTGGCGACCGACGAAGTCACCTGCAACGACCGCTTCTTCCAGATGCAGGGATACCAGCGCGGCGAGATCGGGTCGAGCCTGGACGACTGGCGCGCCCGTGCCCACCCGGACGACCTGGCCGGCATGGCCGAGGCCGTGATGGCGCACTTGGCGGACCCGCGCACGCCGTGCCGCTCGGAGCACCGGCTGCGCCACCGCGACGGCCACTGGCACTGGTACCTGATGAGCGGTGCCGTGGTGGCACGCACGCGCAGCGGCAAGCCGTTGCGCATGGCCGGCATCCGGGTCGACATCAACCACCAGAAGCAACTCGAGCAACGGCTGCGCGACAGCGCCCGCACCGACAGCCTGACGCAGCTGCCGAACCGCGCCGTGGTGCTGGAACGCGTGCAGCAGGCGATCGAGCAATCGCGGCTCGATCCGGCCTGCGCGTTCGCCGTGCTGTTCATGGACTTCGACCGCTTCAAGCAGGTCAACGACACGCTCGGCCACGGCGTGGGCGATGAGTTGCTGCGGCTGATTGCGTTGCGCCTGACACGCGCGCTGCGGCCCAACGACGCGGTCGGGCGCACGGCCGGGCCTGGGCAGCTGGCGGCCCGCATCGGTGGCGATGAATTCGTGGTGGTGCTCGAAGGCATCCACGGCCGCGACGACGCAAGCGCGGTGGCGCGCCGGCTGCTGGACGTGCTGTCGCATCCGTACGAAATCGGCGCCCACCGGCTGCACTCGTCGGCCAGCATCGGCATCGTCACGACCGAGCACGCGACCGGCAGTGCCGAGGACGCGCTGCGAGACGCCGACATCGCGATGTACGAGGCCAAGCGCGCCGGGCGCGCGCGATTCGTCATGTTCGAGCCCACCATGCACGAGCAGGCCCGGCGCAGTCTGAGCCTGGAAAACGACCTGCGCCGTGCACTTGTCGGAGGCGAGCTGTTTGTGGTTTACCAACCGGTGCTGAATTTGCAAACCGGCCGCCCGACCGGCATCGAGGCGCTGGCACGCTGGCAGCACCCGACCCGCGGACTGGTGCCGCCGGCCGAATTCATCCCGGTTGCCGAGGCTTCGGGGCTGATCGGTGCGGTCGGCAACTTGGTGCTGGAAACCGCCTGCAAGCAGATGGTGCAATGGCAGCGCAGCCTGGGCGAGCACTGCCCTGAAATGATGGCGGTGAACTTGTCGCGCGCTCAGCTCGGCGAGCCGGGGCTGGTGGATGAAGTGCGTCAGGTGCTGCAGCGCAGCGGCCTCGATGCCCGTCACCTCAAGCTCGAAATCACGGAAAGCCTGGCCGCGCAGGACGAGACCGTGCAGGCCACGCTGCGCGATCTGAAGTCGCTCGGCCTGCGGCTGGCGCTCGACGACTTCGGCACCGGCTACTCGTCGCTTGCCTGCCTGCACCTGCTGCCGGTCGACACGGTCAAGATCGACCGAAGCTTCGTCAGCCAGATCGAGACCAGCGAATACCACCGGGTGCTGATCGAAGCCACCATCCGCGTGGCCGCAACGCTCGGCATGAGCACCGTGGCAGAGGGCATTGAAACCGCGGGCCAGGCCGATCTGCTGCTGCAATTGAACTGCGAAAAGGGCCAGGGCTATCTGTACAGCAAGCCCCTGCGCAGCGACGAATTGGCGCACTGGATGACCGGCATCGGACGCCGTCATGAGCGATCCGTGGAGGCTGGCAGCCCGGCGCGCGCCGCTGCAGTCGGCGACCGGCAGCGAGCCGACCACGCCGTTCATGCGACGCCCGACTGAGCGGCATCCCGCACATCCCGTCAGCCGACCGAACCGCGGGTTGGTTTCGCTCAAGTGCTGGCGGGTGTGCCGAAACCACCGATTCAGCCTGCGACGTAAGCCAACGCGGTGTCGAACGGCGTGCCCGGGCGCGGCCCGATCGAATTTGTGCAGCAGTACCAGCGGTGACTGGGACCACCAGCGGAAGGAGCCTACTTAGCGCACCGGTCTGCGATCTTTATCGCGGCTGATGCTTGCCCAACGTTTATTCGGCACGATCGCCTTCGTGTGGGCCATCGCGTCGGCCCAGCCGTTCCATGGTTTCCAAGAACTGCGCAACTTGAATCTGCAGACCCAGGTGCTGCAGCAGAAATGGCTGCCGGCCATCGCCCGTGCGTCCGACAAGAACACGCACCTGTCGAACTTTTGCACTGCGCAGATGCAGCACGTGATTGCCGGCGCCGGCGAGGCCACGGCCGGCTTGGAATGACGACGGTGCTCGAGCAGTTCGAGGAACACCGCACCAAGCCCACCAAACTCAACAGCACTGACGACCAGCGCTCGCTCGACACCGCGTTCGACGCGCTGTGGAAGCAGCACACCGCGCTCAACCCGAAGTTGTTTGCTCCGTCGAAGGACAAGCAGACCCGGGAGGCGCAGGCCCTGCTCAACGGCGAGATGCGCGGCGTCTTCGAGCAAGCCAGCGCTGCGCTGACGACCCTGGCGTAGATTTACAAGTTCGGGGCGCACCGGTCGAACGAAGCCAGCGACGGGCTGCACGCCAATGCCTTGAAACTGATCCCTGGCGCGGACGCCGTGATGACGGTCGTGGCCACGGTCACAGCCCGGCGCTTCACCCGCGATGTGCAACGCCAGCGCAGCGTGGAACCCGACGCCGTGTGAATGGGGCTGCCGAAGCTTCGGGCTCGGCGAGGCTCGCCTGGCTGAAGCTGCGAAGTTTTCACGAAGCCGTGCGAGCCGGCCGCAAAGCCTGCGCCGGCTTATTGCTCGATCACGTCGACGCCCGGCGGCGGCGTGAAACGAAAACTGTCGGCGGGCAGCGCCGGGTTGGCTGCGAACTGGCTGAACTGCAGCAGCGAACGCTGACCGAAGCTGTCGACGATTTCGACCGCCGCCAGTTCCTTGCCGCGAAAACCGACCCGCACCGACTGGAACGCGCCGTCCTTGAGCTTCGGCGTGGCCAGTGCCCACTCGAGCCCGTCGCTGGCCGGGGCGGCGCTGAGTTCGAAATCCTGTTCGAGGTTGCCGCCGGCCAGCAGCGCCGCGGGCGTGGCGCCCATCGCCGAGGCGATCTTGCGCGAACTGGCCTGCTGCAGGTCGGTGTCGTAAATCCACACCTTCAAGCCGTCGGCCACGATCAATTGCTCGAACGGTTTGGTGTAGGCGAAGCGAAAGCGGTTCGGCCGCGCGAATTCGAAGCTGCCGCTGGAGGTCCTTTTCTTCGCGCCGTCCGGCGAGGTGACGACCTGCGTGAAGGCCGCTCGGCCGGTCTTGACCTCGCGCACGAACGATTTCAGCGTGTCGACCGCGTCGGCGTGCGCAGTGACGCAGGCCGAGGCCAGCGCCGCAAGGGCGATCAGCCTGCGCATCATTCGCTGCGGGCCGGCACGATGATGTCGCGGTTGCCGTTGGTCGACATCGACGACACCAGCCCGGATTTCTCCATCTGCTCGAGCAGACGCGCGGCGCGGTTGTAGCCGATGCGCAGGTGGCGCTGCACCAGCGAGATCGACGCGCGACGATGCTGCAGCACGATGCCGACGGCTTGGTCGTACATCGGGTCTGCCTCGCCGGCGGGGGCGCCATCGCCCGGCGAGGCGTCGCCGCCTTCGCTGTCGAGCGTGCCGCCTTCCAGGATGCCTTCGATGTAATTCGGTTCGCCCTGGCTCTTGAGGTAGTTGACGACGCGGTGCACTTCGTCGTCGCTGACGAAGGCGCCGTGCACGCGGATCGGCAGACCGGTGCCCGACGGCATGTAAAGCATGTCGCCCATGCCCAGCAACGCCTCGGCGCCCATCTGGTCGAGGATCGTGCGGCTGTCGATTTTGCTGCTGACCTGGAAGGACAGGCGGGTCGGAATGTTGGCCTTGATCAGGCCGGTGATGACGTCGACGCTGGGCCGCTGCGTCGCCAGGATCAGGTGAATGCCGCACGCCCGCGCCTTTTGCGCCAGACGCGCGATCAACTCTTCGATCTTCTTGCCGACCACCATCATCAAATCGGCAAGCTCGTCGATCACGATCACGACGCAGGGCAGCCGCTCCAGCGGCTCGGGCAGTTCAGGGGTGAGGCTGAACGGGTTCGCGATCGACTCGCCGCGCTCCTTGGCCTCGTCGATCTTCTTGTTGTAGCCGCCGAGGTTTCGCACCCCCAATTTGCTCATCAGCTTGTAACGGCGCTCCATCTCGCCAACACCCCAGTTGAGCGCATTGGCGGCCAGCTTCATGTCGGTGACGACCGGGCACAACAGGTGCGGAATGCCTTCGTAGACGCTCATCTCGAGCATCTTCGGGTCGATCAGGATCAGGCGAACGTCACGCGCTTCGGCCTTGTAGAGCAGGCTCAGGATCATCGCGTTGATGCCGACCGACTTGCCTGAACCGGTGGTGCCAGCCACCAGACAGTGCGGCATCTTGGCCAGGTCGGCCACCACCGGCGCACCGACGATGTCCTTGCCCAGGCCCATCGTCAATTGCGAGCTGGCGTCGTTGTAGACCTTCGAGCCGAGGATCTCCGACAGCCGGATGGTCTGGCGTTTGGCGTTGGGCAACTCCAGAGCCATGGTGGTCTTGCCAGGGATCGTCTCGACCACCCGGATGCTCACCAGGCTGAGCGAGCGCGCCAGGTCTTTGGCGAGTCCCACGACCTGCGAACCCTTCACGCCGGTGGCCGGCTCGATCTCGTAGCGCGTGATCACCGGGCCGGGCGACGCGGCCACCACACGCACTTCGACGCCGAAATCCTTGAGCTTTTTTTCGATCATGCGCGAGGTCATCTCAAGCGTCTCGGGGGCGACCGATTCGGTGTGGCGCGGTGCCACGTCGAGCAAGTCGACCTGCGGCAATTTGGTGTCGACGAGCTCGTTGAACAGCGGCTTCTGGCGCTCCTTGGCGACCCGTGCGGACTTGGGCACGTCGACGATCACCGGCTGGATCACGATTGGCAGGTGATCGGCTTGCAACTGCTGCTCGACTTCGACCACCTCTTCGCGCTCGCGCAGCGCCTGCTCGCCCAGGCGCAGGTCTTCCTCGCGCTCGATGCGTTCGGTGCGGCGCTCGCGGAACGACTCGGCCCAGGTGCCGATGCCTTCGGCCAGGCGCAGCCACGAGAACCGCAGCGCCAAACCGGCACCGGCCACGAGCACCGCGATCCACAGCACGCCCGAACCGGCAAAGCCGAGCAATTTCATGCTCGACGAGCCGAGCGTGTAGCCGAGCACGCCTCCGGCGTGCCCACCCGCGACCCACGTCTCCCACTGATAGAGGCGGGTCCATTCGAGCGACGCGCTGGCCGCCATCAATAACGCCAGGCCGAGCCAGACACGCAGGGTTTGCGCCGGCAGCGCGGGTTCGGCTGCGGGAACGCGCAGCAGGCGTGCCAGCGCGCTCAGCCACGAGCGCAGCGACACTGCCACCGCCCACCATGCCGAGTAGCCGAACAGGAACAGCGCCAGGTCGGAGAACCAGGCTCCGAGCATGCCGGCCTTGTTGTGCGGCAACGGCGCACTGCCCGAGGTGGAGAACGCGGCGTCGCCAGCATCATGGGTGGTCAGCGCCAGCACCGCCAGCAGCCATGCGACGGCGCCAATCAGCAGCACCAGCTGCAGACGCATTGCGGCCATGGGTTGAAGCCTGACCGAACGCGAGACGTTGTCGTAACCACCGAGCCCCGCAGAAGCGGTCGTGGTGCCTTGGTCAGAACGCAGCGATCCGAGCGGAAAGGTCATGGCGCATTGTCCATGAACCGGCCGTCACCAGCGGCCGCAGGCGCACTGCCTACTTGAGGTCCTTGATCACGACGGAGCCGGTTTCGAGGGTCTGGATCATGCCGCGTTCCTCAAGGTCCTTCATCACGCGGCTGACCATTTCGCGCGATGCGCCGACCACCTTGGCGAGGTCTTGCCGCGACACCTTGTTGCGAATGATGCGCTGCTCGCCAGTCGTCTCGGACATCTCGATCAGCGCACGCGCGACCCGACCGTAGACGTCAAGCAAGGCCAGCGATTCGATCTGCCGGTCGGCGCTGCGCAGCCTTTTGACGAGCCCGTGCATGACAGCATAAGACAGGCTCGAGTTTTCGGGCAGGCAGCGGACAAATTCAGCACGCCCAAGCACCAGCATGTCGATCTGGATTTCGGCGCGCACCGTGGCCGAATGCGGCTCGTTGTCGATCAGGCTCATCTCGCCGACGTAGTCGCCCGCCTGCAGCACCGCCAGGATCACTTCGCGCCCACGCGAGTCGGCCGTCAACACCCGTGCCCGGCCGGTCAGCAGGATGAACAGCGCATTCGATTTCTTGCCGTGCTCGACGATGATCTCGCCGCGCCGGAAGCGCCGCTTGACGACGCTGTCGGCGATGCCTTGCGCCTGGTCGTTGGTCAACATCGAGAACAACGGCACGCGCCGGATCAAATCGAGACTGGAGAGCATGGCCATGCCGGGCTGCCTTTCAAAAAATCGTGCTCGAGATGCGAATGGAGCGCTGCACTGTCCCGAGTGGTCGCTAGAGATCAGCGAAACCGTGACAAACCGCACTTTCTACAATCTCTCTATTGTGCAGGTTGAATACTGTCTTGCCTCACCTCCCTCCGGCAATCCGCCGGCACAACCGCGCGGCCGAACTGCGCAAGAAATGACCGATTCATGACCATTCCCAACCACCATGCCAAGGTGCTGATCCTGGGCTCCGGCCCCGCCGGTTACACCGCCGCCGTGTATGCGGCTCGCGCCAACCTCAAACCGATGCTGGTGACCGGCATCGCGCAGGGCGGACAACTGATGACCACCACCGATGTCGACAACTGGCCGGCCGACGTCGACGGCGTGCAGGGGCCCGAGTTGATGGAGCGCTTCCGAAAGCACGCCGAGCGCTTCAACACCCAAATCGTGTCCGACCACGTCAACCAGGTCGACTTTTCCAAGCGCCCGCTGATGCTGACGGGGGACTCGGCAACTTACACGTGCGACGCGCTGGTGATCGCCACCGGCGCCTCGGCCAAGTACATCGGCCTGCCGTCCGAGCAAGCATTTATGGGCCGCGGCGTCAGCGGCTGCGCGACCTGCGACGGTTTTTTCTATCGCGGCCAGGTGGTTTGCGTGGTGGGTGGCGGCAACACGGCGGTGGAGGAAGCGCTCTACCTGTCGAACATCGCCTCCAAGGTGCACTTGATTCATCGCCGCGACAAGTTTCGCGCCGAGGCGATCCTGATCGACAAACTGATGGACAAAGTGGCGGCCGGCAAGATGCAACTGCATCTTTGGCAGACGCTTGACGAGGTGCTGGGCGACGCCTCGGGCGTCAACGGCGTCAGGCTGCGCAGCACGCAGGGCGCCGGCACCACCGATCTGGCGGTGCACGGTTGCTTCATCGCCATCGGCCACCAGCCCAACACCGACATCTTCAAGGGACAGCTGGAAATGAAGGACGGCTACATCGTCACGCGCAGCGGCTTGTCCGGATTGGCCACGATGACCAGCGTGCCCGGCGTGTTCGCAGCGGGCGACGTGCAGGACCACGTGTACCGCCAGGCGATCACCAGCGCCGGCACGGGTTGCATGGCAGCGCTCGACGCGCAGCGCTTCCTCGAACAGTGAGCTCGGCTCGCGCAACGCTTGCGACCAAAGCTATACTCGCGGTCCTCGCCGAAAACTAGACGGAAAAGCCAGTCAACCCAATTCGCATGAACATGCGGAGAAGGCACAGCCCGTACAAGCGCGGCTTCTGCAATAAATTGAGATCGGAGAAGCGTCATGGCACGCGTCTGTCAAGTCACGGGCAAGCGCCCGATGGTGGGTAACAATGTTTCCCATGCGAATAACAAAACGAAGCGTCGCTTTCTGCCGAATCTGCAGTACCGCCGCTTCTGGATCGAGGCGGAAAACCGCTGGATCCGGCTGCGCATCAGCAATGCCGCATTGCGATTGATCGACAAGGTGGGCATCGAACAGGTCGTTGCTGACTTGCGCGCCCGCGGTGAAATCTAATTCGGGAGCAAAACCATGGCCAAAGGTGGACGCGAAAAAATCAAGCTGGCTTCATCGGCTGGCACGGGTCATTTTTACACGACCGACAAAAATAAAAAAACCACACCCGAGAAACTCGAGATCATGAAATTTGATCCGAAAGCTCGGAAACATGTGATGTACAAAGAAACCAAGCTGAAGTGAAGCGGCGAGGTTTGTAAAAAGCCCGCTCGCAGCGGGCTTTTTTACGTTTGTTCGTCTATAGCTCGACCCATATAGTAATTTGGGCCACCCATCCATGAACGGTAAGGTGGATTCATCACCATCGATGATCATCCATGGAAATCAGTTTCAGGCATGCGTTGCGCGCAGCTTCACCGCGAAATCCTGCAGCGCAGCAATGCCACTTTCTTCAGCCTTCTTGCACCAGATCTGAAGATCGCTGACCAGTTGGTCAGCTGAGACGTTCGTCCGCGTCCACAGTTGTCGCAGTTCTTCGCGCATTGCGACCAGCTTCGTCAACCGCGGGCTTTCTTGAATCGCCAGGGCAACCTGTGCCTGGACCTCTGCCGGAATCTTGTCACTGTCGCGGTGCAACCACCGTTGAGCCAAGCGCATGTTGGCCAACCTAGCGCTGCCTGCGGCGCCCTCGGCCCGCAGGCGCTCAATTTCAACTGTCCCCGCGTGCCTCAAATTGCGTGCATAACGAGCCATCACCTCATAGCGGTTGGAGATGATCGCCTCGAGCGTCTGGGAATCAGGCACTGGACGAATGGCGCCGATGCGCAACCTCGGCGGCATTTTGCGAACCTTCGCCAGCCCGACGATTTCCATGGCACGGATGTAAGCCCAGCCGATGTCGAATTCGTAGGGCTTCACTGACAGCTTGGCCGACGTCGGGTAGGTGTGGTGGTTGTTGTGCAACTCCTCGCCCCCAATGATGATGCCCCATGGCGACACGTTCGTCGACGCGTCCGACGCCTCGAAATTGCGGTATCCCCACCAGTGACCAATGCCGTTGATGATGCCAGCGGCCGTGATCGGAATCCAGGCCATCTGGATCGCCCAGATGGTGGCACCGATGGCGCCGAACAAAATCACGTTGATGATCAACATCAAACCGACACCCTGCCAACTGAACCGGGTGTAGAGGTTTCTTTCGATCCAGTCGTTTGGTGTGTTGTGGCCAAATTTGGCCAAAGTGTCCTGATTCTTGGCCTCGGTGCGGTACAGCTCGCTTCCTTGAAGCAAAACAGTTTTGATGCCGCGTGTCTGCGGACTGTGTGGATCTTCGTCAGTCTCGCATTTCGCGTGATGTTTGCGGTGAATTGCAACCCATTCCTTCGTAACCATGCCCGTGGTCAGCCACAACCACAGCCGAAAGAAATGCGCCGGCAGTGGATGGAGTTCCAGCGCCCGGTGCGCTTGGGCACGATGCAGGAAAATAGTGACAGATGCAATCGTGATGTGTGTAAAAAGCAGCGTGATAGCAACAATCTGCCACCCGCTTGTTTCCACCAATCCATTCGCCAGCCAATCCACCAGCGCGTCGAATACCAAACCTAAGGATTCCATATCAATCTTCAGACTTTCAAATTACGGTTGACTCAAGTGTAGGGCTGACCCATGCGCCGGCGCCCAGTGAGGACTTGACTGTTTGACGCAGCCGCGACGGCAGTGTTCAGACCGGCGAGCGGGCCTCACGTCCGGGCGATGCGCTCCCAGACTGCCGCAAAGAAACCATCGGTGCCATGCCGGTGCGGCCACAAGCGCAGGAAATCACCTCGCACCAGCCCGGCCGCGTCGACCACCTGGGCGCGTTCCAGCAGTTCCAGCACCGGCACCGGCTTAAAAGCGTCGGCGTGAGCTTGGGTGAAAGCGCGCGCAATGTCTTCGTTCTCGGCGTCCAGCAGCGAACAGGTGGCGTAGACCAAGCGTCCGCTCGGTTTGGGTAACCGCGCCGCGCTGGCCAAAATGGCAGCCTGCTTGACCCGCAGTTCTTCCACCGACTGCGGCGACTGACGCCATTTGAGGTCCGGGTTGCGCCGCAGTGTGCCCAAGCCCGAGCAGGGCGAGTCGACCAGCACGCGGTCGATCTTGCCGGCCAGTCGTTTGATTCGCTCGTCGCGCTCGTGCGAAATCTGCGCCGGGTACACATTGGAGAGTCCGCTGCGCGCCAACCTCGGTTTCAGCGATGCCAGCCGGTGACCCGAGGTGTCGAACGCGTAGAGCCGCCCGGTGTTGCGCATCGACGCACCCAGTGCGAGCGTCTTGCCGCCCGCACCGGCGCAAAAATCAACCACCATTTCGCCGCGCTTGGCGTCCACCAGCAGCGCCAGCAGCTGACTGCCCTCGTCTTGAACTTCGACATCGCCGCGCAGAAACACGTCGAGCTTGTGCAACGCCGGCTTGCCATCGATTCGCAGCCCCGTCGGCGCGTAGGGCGTCGGCAGCGCCTCGATGCCTTCGGCCTTGAAGGCGGCCTGCACGTCGTCGCGCTTGGCCTTGTAGGTATTGACGCGCAGGTCCAACGGCGCCGCCGTGTTCATGCTCTCGACGAGCGGCCAGAAATCATCGGCCAGCGCACCGCGCAGCGTGTCGGCCAGCCATTCGGGCAGGTTGTGACGCAGCTTTTCGGGCAGTGCGGACCGGTCGATCGCGCTCACCTGGGTCAGCCATTGCTGTTCCGATTCGGTCATCGCTGCGCGCAGGAAGGCGGCGTTGCCTTGCCAGGCCAGGATCGCCAGCCGGCGCTCGATCTCGCCCTTGCCCGACTGCGCCAAGTGCTGATAGAGCAGGCGCTGTCGCAGCACGCCGTAAGTCGTTTCGGCCAGGGTGTGGCGCTCCCGGCTGCCCAGCGTTCGATGCTGGCGAAAGAAGTCGGAGACGATGTTGTCGGCGGGTTGCTGAAACTGCAGCACACGGTGCAGCAATTCGGTGGCGAGTTCTAGCAGGGCATTCGGGTGCATGCGCGATTATCCCGGCGGTGCGATGTGAAGGCACAGGCCTTCGTGTCGTGCCGCGCCGCTCGCCGTCGCGGCCCGAGCTGGCCGATCGGCCGTGTCGGCCCACTCAAAGCAGCGCCTGCGGCTCGCCCTGCAGTTGCCGAACGCGCCCTTCTTTCACCTGCAGCTGCCCCTGCAGGAACCAGCGCACGGCGCGCGGGTACATCACATGCTCGGCGGCCAGCACGCGCTGCGACAGACTGGTCTCGGTGTCGTCGGGCAGCACCGGCACCGCCGCTTGCGCGACGATCGGCCCATGGTCGAGATCGGCTGTGACGAAATGCACCGTGGCGCCGACCAGCTTGCAGCCCGCGTCGAGCGCGCGCCGATGCGTGTGCAGCCCGGTAAACGCCGGCAGCAGCGAAGGATGCACGTTGAGCATGCGGCCGGCGTAGCGGCGCACGAACGCCGGACCCAGGATGCGCATGAAGCCCGCCAGCACCAGCACATCAGGCGCGTGCTGGTCGATTTCGGCGGCCAGTGCGGCATCGAAGACATCACGCGAGGCATGACCACGGTGGTCGACCACGCTCACCGGGATGCCGCGATCGCGCGCGTAGCGCAACCCTTCGGCATCAACGCGGTTGCTGATCACCGCGGCGACCCGGGCCTCCCAGCGCTCGGCCTCGCAGGCACGCTCGATCGCCTGCATGTTGCTGCCTCGGCCGGAGATCAAAACAACGATGTTCTTCATGCCGGCCGCAGTGTATCGGCCGCCGTTCGGCGCAGGGGCCGCACCTACAATTCGCGACCACCCGAATGAAACCCAAGATGCATTCAGTCGCGCCCAACGCCACGCAGGTACGACAACGCGTGCTCTCCGGCATGCGCCCGACCGGCGCCCTGCACCTGGGCCACTACCACGGTGCGTTGAAGAATTGGGTGCGGCTGCAGTCCGAGTACGACTGCTTTTATTTCGTGGCCGACTGGCACGCGCTGACAACGCATTACGAAGACCGCGAAGTGGTCGAGAAGAACGTCTACGACATGGTGATCGACTGGCTCGCCGCCGGCCTCGACCCCGAGCTCGCAACGATCTTCATTCAGAGTCGCCTGCCGGAACACGCCGAGCTGTTCACGCTGCTGTCGATGGGCACGCCGCTGGGCTGGCTCGAGCGCGTGCCGACCTACAAGGACCAGATCGAGAAGCTGAAGGACCGCGACCTGGCGACCTACGGCTTTCTGGGCTACCCGCTCCTGCAGGCGGCCGACATCCTGATCTACCGCGCCGGTTTCGTGCCGGTCGGAGAAGACCAGGCATCGCATGTGGAACTGACCCGCGAAGTCGCGCGCCGCTTCAACCACCTGTACGGTCGCGAATCCAACTTCGATGTGTTGGCGCAGGCGGTGTTGAAGAAGATGAGCAAGAGCGACGCCAAGGCGTTCGAGGTGGCGCGCAAGTCGTTCCAGCAAGACGGCCTCGAGACTGCGTTGGGCCAGGCGCGCGCGCTGATCGCCGGCTGCGAAGCGTTCGGCGCGGCCGACCGAGAGCGCCTGGAAGGCTACCTGCGCGGCACTGGCAAGGCGATCCTGCACGAACCGCAGGCCCTGCACACCGAAGTGCGCAAATTGCCGGGGCTGGACGGCGCCAAGATGAGCAAGAGCTACGGCAACGCGATCGCGATGCGCGAAGAGCCGGCCGAAGTGGAGCGCAAGATCAAGCGCATGCCGACCGACCCGCAGCGCGTGCGCCGCACCGATGCAGGCGACCCCACGCGCTGCCCGGTGTGGCAGTTCCATCAGGTTTATTCCAAGGCCGACACGCAGGCCTGGGTCATGCAAGGTTGCACCACCGCGGGCATCGGTTGCCTGGAATGCAAGCAGCCCGTGATCGACGCCATCAAAAAGGAACAGGAACCCTGGCGCGAGCGCGCCGAGCCTTACCTCAGCAACCCGAAACAGGTGCACTGGATCGTCGAGGTCGGCACTGAGCGAGCGCGCACCGTGGCGCGCGAGACGATGCGTGATGTGCGCGCGGCGATGGGCCTGACCTACTGATCGCCGCGGACGGCAGGCACCGGCCGCCCCAGAGGCGGTCAAGAAGCGGCGAAGCCACATTCCCTGAAGTGAGCCAGGCCGGCTGACATCTGCCGTACCCGGCAAAGTCGATCAAGGCCGCACAACCGCAGGCTTGAGGGCGCCGTCGAAGCGCTTCTGGTGTCATGGTGCCGCGTGCGAAACGGCCGCGCGATCTGATGGGGTCAAAGCGCGCGGCGCTGTTGAGCCGCGACGCGTTCAGCGCGCGGCCGTGACGACGATCTCGATCTTCCAGTCGGTACGCGCCAGCCGCGCCTGCACAGTGGCACGCGGCGGTGCGTCACCCGGAGGGACCCAATCGTCCCAGATGTCGTTCATGCCGTCGAAGTCGGCCATGTCGGCCAGGTAAATCTGGCACATCAGGATGTGGGCGTTGTCGGTGCCGGCCTCGGCCAGCAGGCGGTCGACGGCGGCCAGCACTTGCGCCGTCTGGCCACGGATGTCCTGCGAGGCATCTGCAGGCACTTGGCCTGCGAGGTAGACGGTGCCGTTGTGGATCGTCATCTCGCAAAGGCGGTCGCCCACATGAAAACGATGCAGGCCGAGGTTCAGGTTCATGGCGGGTTCTCGCGGCGGTGCTTGCGGGTGTGGTCTCGGGCGTGATCTCGGGCGTGATCCCGGACGTGACGGTGCGACTGCTTGTGGTCTGGCCGTGCAGCGGCCGCCGCTCGGCCAGCATCCGGTGCCATCGGGTGCGATCCAGCACCCAGCTTGCTTTCGGTTCCTTTGAGCAGTTTCTGAATGTTGCCGACATGGCGCCAAACCAGCAGCAGCCCCATCACGATGACTGCGAACGCGGTCGGACCGGCGCCCCACAACAACAACTGGTAAAACGGCGCGAAGACTGCCGAGACGATCGACGCCAGCGAGGAATAGCGCAAAAACGCGGCGATGATCAGCCAGGTCGCCATTGTGGCCAGACCGAGCCACGGGTTCAGCGCCAGCAGCACGCCCGCCGCGGTGGCGACACCCTTGCCTCCCTGGAACCGGAAGAACACAGGCCACAAATGGCCGAGCAAGGCTGCCAGCCCGACCAGCGCCATGGTGCCCTCCTCCCACCCGTACGCCGACCCGAAGCGAGCGACGATCAGCACCGGCAGGTAGCCTTTCAAGGCGTCGAGGACCAGCGTCAGTACCGCGGCCAGCTTGTTGCCAGAACGCAGCACGTTGGTCGCACCAGGGTTGCCCGAACCGTAGGTGCGCGGATCGTTCAGGCCCATCCAGTGGCTGACGATGACAGCAAACGACAGCGAGCCGATCAGATAGGCAGCCAGGGCGACGAGGAGGGGCGTGACGCTTTGCATGGCCGGATGAATGAATAGCGACGCTATTTTGCACCCTCGATCTTGCAGCCACCGTCGCGTTTGGCTGGCCCAAGCGCGGCATGGCGCGAACAGGTCAACCCGGCCGGCTCAGAGTGCGCACTGCACCGGATGGGCATCCAGCAGTCGGCTGAGTTGGGTCGGATCGAGCCCGACCAGAAAGCCGCGCCGCCCGCCGTTGATGCATATACGGGGCAGCGCCAGGATGCTCGCCTCGACATACACCGGCATCGGCTTGCGCGTTCCGAACGGCGACGTGCCGCCGATCAGGTAACCGCTGTGACGCTGCGCCACTTCCGGCTTGCACGGTTCAACCGATTTGACACCGATCTGGCGGGCCAGGTTCTTGGTGCTGACCTGCCGGTCGCCATGCATCAACACCAACAGCGGCCGGGCCCGGTCGTCCTCCATCACCAGCGTTTTCACCACCTGGTGCTCGGGCACGCCGAGTTGCAATGCCGACTGCCCGGTGCCGCCATGCTCGACATAGTGGTAAGCGTGCTCCGTGTACGGCACGCCCTGGCGTCGCAAGAACTGGGTTGCAGGGGTCTCGCTGACGTGGCTGGCTTTCTTCGACATGGCGTTTCGCAGGCTGCAGTTGCTTGACTCGTGTGTCTTGGCAGTGCTTGCGCGACGGGATCGGAATCGGCGACGGGACGACGGGACGGCGGGACGACGGGACGGCGGGTGATCAGGTCCGCAACGGGTCGAGCCAATGATCCGCAAACCCTGCCAGATCGTGGTGCACCGAATGAGCCAGCTCGAGTTCGGCCCCGATGTTCGGGCTGCCGTTCGGAGCACGCAGCACCAGCGCGGCATGCACATCGGACGGCAGCCCGCGCAGATAGGCGATGTAGTCGTCGACAAAAGCCTGTGGGCGCAGCGCCTCGATGGCGTCGGCTTTCGGACTGCGGTCGCCTTCGCTGTGGCCGGTGGCCACCACGCGCTCGATCGGAAATCCCAGCGCGCGCAGATTGCGCAGTCGGGCCGATTCAAACGCCGGATCGAGCGCGGTGACACAGACCAGCGTGTGGCCGGCATCGTGCAGCCGATGGCAGGCCTCGACGGCACCCGCGATCGCCGGCAGACTGGACCAGAACGGCTCGTCGAACTGCGCGCGCAGGTGAGCGCGCAGCGACTCGTCCAAACGGTCGACATGCCAGCGGTCCATCGGCCAGTAGGCCTGCGGGTCGCGCTCCGCCGGGTAGATGCCAAACGCCCGCTGCCACGCGTTGGCGTAGCCCAGATGCAGGTCGACGAGCACGCCATCAGCGTCCAGAGCAAGTAAGGGGCGAGACATTCTTCGACTTTAACGGGGGCGCGCCCTCCCGCGCGAGGCGCGGTCGATGCAGGCACCGCCCGAGCATTGCAGACCACCCCGACACACGCCGTGCTTATGCACGCTTTTTCATAAGGGAACCCCTGTGCTGCGCGCCCATGGTGCCTGCTCGAACAATGCGGGTTCCGCCTGTAGTCGGTAGTGGCGTCCGTACCCTTCGTTTGCGCCATTCCCAGGAGACACCCGTGAGCATTTCCCTCTCCCTGACCGTCAACGGCAAAGCCGTCAACACCAGCGTCGACCCACGCACCCTGCTGGTCCAGTTGATCCGCGAGCAATTGCTGCTGACCGGCACGCACGTCGGCTGCGACACCGCTCAATGCGGCGCCTGCACCGTGCACCTGAACGGTCGGGCCGTGAAGGCGTGTTCGATGCTGGCCGTGCAGGCCCAGGGCGCCGAGATCATCACGATCGAGGGTCTTACCAAAGACGGCGTGCTGCACCCGATGCAGGCGGCTTTTCGCGAATGCCACGGGTTGCAATGCGGCTTCTGCACGCCGGGTATGGTGATGTCGGCGATGCAACTGCTGGCCGATCAGCCGAACGCCACGGAAAAAGAGATTCGCGAAGGCCTGGAGGGCAACATCTGCCGCTGCACCGGCTATCACAACATCGTCAAGTCGATCCAGCTGTGCCAGTCCGGCCAGCCGGCCACAGCCTGAATCCGGGAGTACCACCATGACCGACATGACCCTGCCTCCTCTGAGCCCCATTGGCCAACCGGTGCGCCGCCGCGAGGACTACCGCTTCCTGACCGGAGCCGGCCAGTACACCGACGACGTGGTGCTGCCCGGACAGACCTTCGGCGTGTTTCTGCGATCGACGCTCGCACATGCCCGCATTCGCTCGATCGACACCAGCAAGGCCGCCAAGGCATCTGGCGTGGTGCAAATTTTCACCGGTGCCGACCTCGCCGAAGCCAAGGTCGGCGGACTGCCCTGCGGCTGGCTGATCCACAGCAAGGACGGCACGCCGATGAAGGAGCCCGCCCACCCGGTGCTGGCGCAGGGCAAGGTGCGCCACGTCGGTGACCAGGTTGCGCTGGTCGTGGCCGAAACCTATCTGCAAGCGCGTGACGCGTGCGATCTGATCGAGGTCGACTACGAAGAACTGACGCCGGTGATCGACATCACCAAAGCCGACGGCAACCCGTCGTCGGTGCACGACGACGTGCCCGGCAACGTCTGCTACGACTGGGGCCACGGCGGCAAGGATGCGGTCGACACGGCCTTCGCCAAGGCCTTCAAGGTCACCCGGCTCGATTTCGCCAACAACCGGCTGATTCCGAACGCGATGGAGCCGCGCGCCGCCAACGCGCAATACACACGCCACGACGAGAGCTACACGCTGTACGTCTCGAACCAGAACCCGCACGTCGAGCGCTTGCTGATGAGCGCGTTCGTGCTCGGGCTGCCCGAGTCGAAAGTTCGCGTCATCGCGCCCGATGTCGGCGGAGGTTTCGGCTCTAAGATTTTTCTGTACGCTGAGGAAACCGCGCTGGTGTGGGCCAGCAAGCGCGTCAACCGGCCGATCAAGTGGACCGCCGAGCGCAGCGAGTCGTTCCTGACCGACGCTCACGGCCGAGACCATTCAACCACCGCCGAACTGGCGATGGACAAGGACGGCAACTTCCTGGCGCTGCGCGTCAAGACGATCGCCAACATGGGCGCTTACCTGTCGACGTTCGCCTCGAGCGTGCCGACCATCCTGTACGCCACCCTGTTGGCCGGTCAGTACAAGACGCCGGCGATCTATGCCGAGGTGAAGGCGGTGTTCACCAACACCGCGCCGGTCGATGCCTATCGCGGCGCCGGCCGTCCCGAAGCCACTTACGTGGTCGAGCGCATCGTCGAGACGGCAGCGCGCGAGATGGGCATGGACCCGCTGGAGTTGCGCCGCAAGAACTTCATCACCGAGTTTCCCTATGCCACGCCGGTCGGCCTGACCTACGACACCGGCGACTACGCGGCGCACCTGAACAAGGCCGTCGAATTGGCCGACGTGGCGGGCTTCCCGGCGCGGCAGGCGGCGGCCGCTGCGCGGGGCCGCAAGCGCGGCATCGGCTACAGCTGCTACATCGAGGCCTGCGGCCTGGCGCCGAGCAACATCGCCGGTGCGCTCGGCGCGCGGGCCGGCCTGTTCGAGGCTGGCGAGGTGCGCGTGCATCCGACCGGCACCGTCACGGTGTTCACCGGCTCGCACAGCCACGGCCAGGGTCATGAGACCACCTTCGCTCAGGTGGTGGCGGCCAAGCTCGGCATCGCGGTCGAGGCGGTCGAGATCGTGCACGGCGACACCGGGCGTGTGCCGTTCGGCATGGGCACCTACGGCAGCCGCTCGCTGTCGGTGGGCGGCAGCGCCATCGTCAAGGCGGTCGACAAGATCATCGCCAAGGGCAAGAAGATCGCCGCCCATCTGCTGGAGGCGGCCGACACCGACATCATTTTCGAGAACGGCGAGTTCAAGGTCGCTGGCACCGACCGCAAGGTGCCGTTCGGCACCGTTTCGTTGACAGCGTACGTGCCGCACAACTACCCGCTCGACAAGCTGGAGCCGGGCTTGAACGAGAACGCGTTCTACGACCCGACCAACTTCACCTACCCGTCTGGCAGCTACGTGTGCGAGGTCGAAGTCGACCCGGAAACCGGCAAGGTCGTGGTCGAGAAATTCACCGCGGTCGACGACTTCGGCAACATCGTCAACCCGATGATCGTGTCCGGGCAGGTGCACGGCGGCATTGCGCAAGGCTTGGGCCAGGCGATGATGGAAGGCTGCGTCTACGACCCCGACTCGGGGCAGCTGCTGACCGGTTCGTACATGGACTACGTCATGCCGCGTGCCGACGACCTGCCGAACTTCACGCTCGATCACACCGTCACGCCGTGCACCCACAACCCGCTGGGCGTGAAAGGCTGCGGCGAGGCCGGCGCGATCGGTTCGCCGCCCGCCTTCATCAACGCGCTGACCAACGCGTTGGGCGTGCGCGACATCGCGATGCCGGCCACGCCGGAGCGCGTCTGGCGCGCAGCCAACGCCATCGCCTGAGTTGCCGACAGCGCCCCCATCGAATCCGGAGCACACGCATGTACACCTTCGATTACCAACGCCCCACCGACAAGGCCGCTGCGGCCGCCGCGCTGCACGCCGATGCCCGCTTTCTGGCGGGCGGCCAGAGCCTGGTGCAGGCGATGAAGCTGCGCCTGTCGAGCAGTGAATTGCTGATCGATCTGAGCGCCCTGGCCGACCTGAAAGGCATCTGCATGGAGGGCGACAACGTCATCATCGGCGCGATGACCACGCACGCCAGCGTCGGTCTGTCCGCCGAGGTGCGCAAGGCCGTGCCGGCGCTGGCCGAACTGGCCAGCGGCATCGGCGACCCGATGGTGCGCAACATGGGCACCCTCGGTGGCGCGATCGCCAACGCCGACCCGGCCGCCTGCTACCCACCGGCATTGGTCGCACTCGGCGCCACGGTGCACACCGACCAGCGCAAGATCCCTGCCGAGGCGTTCTTCACCGGCCTGTACGAGACCGCACTGAAGCCGGGTGAACTGGTGACGGCCGTGAGCTTCCCGAGCCTGCAGCGGGCTGCCTACATCAAGTACAAGCAGCCGGCCTCGCGATTCGCGTTGGTCGGCGTGTTCGTGGCGCAGACAACTTCCGGCGTGCGCGTGGCGGTGACCGGCGCCAAGAGCACGGTGTTCCGCGTGCCGGCCCTGGAAGAGGCGCTGAACAAGAGCTTCACTGCCGATGCCGCCAAAGCTGTGAAAGTATCCGCCGACGGCATCAACAGCGACATGCACGGCTCGGCCACTTACCGCGCCGCAATGATCAGCGTGATGGCCGCCCGCGGCGTCACGGCGGCACTGGCGCGCTGACGCCGCCCACGCTACCGCGCAGGGGTGTCCGAACCGGATCGGTTCCTGCGGGCGTCGCCATCTTCATTGGCGAGCCTTGTCGTTGAAACCCTCGCCACCGGCTTCGACTCACCCCGCCTGTTGTCCCACAGCGCTGATGCGTCCGGCCCAGGATCTTCCGATGATTGCCACGCCCCTGCTCAAGCTGCCTGACTCGGTCGACGCCGTCATCGCGCTGCTCGCCACCGAGCAGTACGTCTGCGACCGGCGGTTAGCGACCGCGCTGTTTCTGAGCCTGAAGCTGCAGCGACCGCTGTTCCTCGAAGGCGAGCCCGGCGTGGGCAAGACGGAACTGGCCAAGACGCTCGCCCGAGCGCTGCAGACCGTGCTGCTGCGCGTGCAGTGCTACGAAGGCCTGGACGTCGCGCAGACGGCGTACGAATGGAATGTCGCTCGCCAGATGATCGAGATTCGGCTGGCCGAGGCCGCCCACGTCATCAACGACTCGGAGGCGCGCGAGCGGCTCACCCACAGTTTGTACTCGCGCAGCATGTTGATCGAACGGCCGCTGCTGCAGGCGCTCACTCAAGCGCGGTCGCCCGTGCTGCTGATCGACGAACTCGACCGCGCCGACGAACCGTTCGATGCCTTCCTGCTCGAGGTGCTGGCCGAGAACCAGATCACCATTCCCGAATTCGGCACCGTCAAGGCCGTCGCGCCGCCGATCACGATCATCACCAGCAATCGCACGCGAGAGATCCACGATGCGCTGAAGCGCCGCTGCCTCTACCACTGGGTCGATTTTCCAAACGTCGAACGCGAGTTGGAGATCGTGCGTCTGAAGGCACCGGGCGCCGCGGAGCGGCTTTGTGTGCAGGTGGTCGAGTTCGTGCAGCGCATGCGCACGCTCGACCTGTTCAAAGCACCGGGCGTGGCCGAGACGATCGATTGGACCAACGCGCTGGTGGCTCTGAATGCGATCCGGCTCGACCCGGCGACGGTGCAAGACACGCTGGGCGTGCTGTTGAAGTACCAGGACGACATCGTCAAACTGCAAAGCGGCGACACCGCCAAGTTGCTCGACGAACTGAGGGCGCGAGCGCTGCTCGACTGAGCCATGTTGCACCGAACGCTCGCCGCTGAGTTCCGGCACCAGCGCGCTTGCGGCGCGTTTGGGCCACCGAGCCGCTGTACTGCGCAACGGCGACCGAGCCGTTGTGGCGCGTTACGGCGATCGAGCCACTGTGGCGCGCAACGGCGATCGAGCCACTGTGGTGCGCAACGGCGACCGGGCTGTGTTCGTGCGTTTCGGCGGCAGTGCCGTTGTGGTCCATTTCAACAGCAGTTCCGTTGCGGCACGTTTGTGCCCGAGCGCAGCCGCATCGCATCTCGGCACGAGCGAGGCTGCATCTCGTGTCAATCGGCAGTTGCGCAACGCTGCGAATTCGCCCGACCCTGCCGCCAATCGCCCGTGCCGTGATCGCCGAAAACATCGTCCACTTCGCCCGCGTGCTGCGCAGCGCCGGCATGGCGATCGGCCCCGACCGGGTGCTGGCCGCGATCCACGCCGTCGAACTGGTCGGCCTTGACCGGCGCGGCGACGTGCATGCCGCGCTCAGCGCCGTGATGCTCGAACGGCACGAGCAGCAGGAGTTGTTCGACGCCGCCTTCGCCGCCTTCTGGCGCGACCCGAAACTGCTCGAGCAGCTGATGTACCTGCTGCTACCGAAGATCAGCGGGCGCGGCGAAAAGCACCGTCCGCCACGCGCCAACCGGTTGGCCGAGGCGCTGGCGGCACCGCGCTTGCCGCCGCCGCCCAACCAAGCCAATGAGACCGCGCCCGAAGAGCAGGTGTTCGACACCAGCTTCACGTTCAGCGACCGCGAACGGCTGCAGCAGGCCGATTTCGAGACCATGACGACGGCCGAATTTGCCCTTGCCCGCAAGCTGGCCGAGCAGCTGCCGCTGCCGGTCGAGCCGGTGCGCCGGCGCCGCCACGAGGCCGCGCAAAGTCGCCAGCCCGGCGCCCGGCTCGACCTGCGCGCCACGATGCTGCGCATGGCACGTCAGCCGCAGACGCTGACCCCGGTCTACAGCCGCCCACGGGCCGAGTTGCCGACGCTGGTGGTGCTGCTCGACATCTCAGGCTCGATGGACCGCTACGCCCGGCTGCTGCTGCACTATGTGCACGGCCTGACGCGCCGGCACCTGAAAGTGCACACGCTGACCTTCGGCACGCGGCTGACGAACATCACACGCAGCCTGAAGCACCGCGACCCCGACGTGGCACTGAAACACGCCGACGGGCAGGTGCACGACTGGAAGGGCGGCACGCGCATCGCATCGTGCCTGCAGGAGTTCAACCAGCGCTGGGCGCGCCGCCTGCTGGGCGCCAACGCCGCGCTGCTGCTGATGACCGACGGCCTGGACCGCGACGAGCACGGCGATCTGGCCGCCGCCGCGGCGCAGTTGCGGCGCATGGCAAACCAGATCGTCTGGCTCAATCCGCTGCTGCGCTTCGACGGCTTCGAGCCACGCGCCGCCGGTGTGCGCGCGCTGCTGCCGCACGTCGACCGCTTTTTGCCGGTGCACAACCTGGCCAGCCTGGCCGAACTGGGCAACGCGCTGCGCACTGCCGCGGCGCCACGCTCGTTGAACTCGCTCCGTCCGCCGCAGCCGCAGCGCTCACCGCGTCCGCCGCGCTGACCTGCAACGGCGGCCCGCCCGCGGCCGACAATGCCGTCAACGGTGCGCACGAGGCAACCACGTCACAAGGAATTCGCATGGACAGTCTGGACCTGCAGGTGCTGAACCAGGCCCGCGAATGGCACCGAGCGGGCCACAAGGTGTGGCTCGTCACGGTGATCGAGACCTGGGGGTCGGCGCCGCGCCCACCCGGCGCGCTGCTGTGCCTGCGTGACGACGCGCTGGTGGTCGGCTCGGTCTCTGGCGGCTGCGTCGAAGACGACCTGATCGACCGGGTGCGTCACGGCGAACGCGTCGATAAGCCGTCGTTGATCACCTACGGCGTGACCAAGGAAGAGGCGGCTCGGTTCGGCTTGCCTTGCGGTGGCAACCTGCGGCTGGTGCAGGAGCCGCTGCACAGCTCGGACTGGATCGACGAGGTGCTGCGCCGCACTTCCCAGCACGAACTGGTGGCGCGCGGCCTCGACCTGGAGACGGGCGCCGTGACCGTCGAGGCGGCCACGCGCGACGAACAGTTCAGCTTCGACGGGCGCCGGCTTCGCGCCCTGTTCGGCCCGCGCTGGCGCATGCTGATCATCGGCGCCGGGCAGTTGTCGCGCGTGCTCGCGCAGATGGCGCTGGCACTGGACTTCGAGGTGATCTGCTGCGACCCACGCGAGGAATACCACCTGACCTGGGACATTCCCGGCAGCACCTTCAGCAAGGCCATGCCCGACGACCTGGTGCTTGAACTCGACCTCGACCCGCACAGCGCCGTGGTGGCCGTCACGCACGATCCGAAGCTCGACGACATGGTGCTGCTGGAAGCACTGAAATCACCCGCGTTCTACGTCGGAGCGCTCGGCTCGCGCGGCAACACCGCGACGCGCAAGGAGCGGCTGCTGCAGTTCGATCTGACGCCGGCCGAGATCGATCGCCTGCACGGCCCGATCGGCTTGCACATCGGCAGCAGGACGCCGGCCGAGATCGCGCTGGCGATCCTCGCCGAGGTGGTCGCGGTGCGCAGCGGGATCGCGCTGACGCAGAAAAAAGAAGGTTCTTCGCTGCCGCCACCCTCGGTCGCAAAGACGATGGGCCGTTGAACCGAAGCGCAGGCAGCGAGCCCTCGCCAAGGGAGTGGGTATTTAAATGAGAACGATTCGCGTTTAACATCACGCACCGTCAACCACCGCCCTGCCGGGCCTCCCGCCATGAAAACCCTTTCGCGCTTCGGAACGATTGCCTCGATCGCCTTCGGTTGCGTTGCTGCACAGGCGCAAAGCAACGTGTTGAACGTTTATTCGGCGCGCCACTACCAGTCGGACGAGTCGCTCTATGCGAACTTCACGAAGGCCACCGGCATCACGATCAACCGCGTCGACACCGACGATGCCGGCCTGCTGGCGCGGCTGAAGGCCGAAGGCAGCGCGAGCCCGGCCGACGTGGTGCTGATGGTCGATGCCACCCGCCTGTCGCAGGCTGAAAGCGACGGCCTGTTCCAGCCGGTGCGGTCCACGTTGCTCGAGTCCCGCATTCCGGCCGCGCTGCGCGGGAGCGACACGGGCAGCGGCCCGCAATGGTTTGGTCTGTCGACGCGCGCCCGAGTGATCGTCTACAACAAGGCCACGGTGCAGCGCGAGGATGCAGACACCTACGAGGAATTGGCCGACCCGAAGAACAAGGGCAAGGTCTGCACCCGCTCCGGATCGCACCCCTACAACCTGACACTGTTCGGTGCGATGAACGAGCATCTGGGCGCACCTGCCACCGAGACCTGGCTGAAGGGCGTGGTGGCCAATATGGCGCGCGCGCCGAAGGGCGGCGACACCGACCAGATCAGGGCGGTGGCGTCCGGCGAATGCTCGGTGGCGCTGGCCAATTCCTATTACGTGGCACGGCTGATGCGGTCCGACAAGGCCGAGGACAAGGCGGTGATGGACAAGGTGGCCGTGGTCTATCCGAACCAGCAGAGCTGGGGCACGCACGTCAACATCGCCGGCGGCGCGGTGGCCCGGCATGCCACGCACCGGGTCGAGGCAGTGCGCTTCTTGGAGTACCTGGCCAGCGACGAGGCGCAGACCGCATTCGCCGATGGCAACAACGAATGGCCGGCGGTGGCAACGTTGTCCAGTCTGAACAACCCGGCCTTGACGGCCATGGGCCGCTTCAAGGCCGAGACCGTGCCGGTCGCGACGGCGGCCGCCAACCAGGTGGCGGTGCAAAAGATGCTGGACCGGGTCGGCTACAAGTGACACTTCAGCAGCCGGCGCGCGACGCAGCGCGGCGGTTTGGTGATCGAGGGGGCCGGCGCGGCGCATCGAGATCCGACTGTGTCACCATGCCCATGTGTCGGATTACCGTGCGCAGCCATGCCAAAGACCATCGCCACCCATGCCTCCGACATCAAGACGAGCGGCCTGAAGGCCACCCTGCCGCGCATCAAGGTGCTCGAGGTGTTTCAAAACTCGGCGCAGCGTCACCTGAGCGCCGAGGACGTCTACAAGGTGCTGCTGCTTGAAGGTTCCGACGTCGGCCTGGCCACGGTCTATCGGGTGTTGATGCAGTTTGAGCAGGCTGGGCTGCTGTCGCGCAATCACTTCGAGACCGGCAAGGCGGTGTTCGAGCTGAACGAAGGTCAGCACCATGATCACTTGGTCTGCCTGACATGCGGCAAGGTCGAGGAATTCTTCGACGCCGACATCGAACGGCGCCAACACAGCGTGGCAGCCGAGCGCGGCTTCGAACTGCAGGACCATGCGCTGGCGTTGTACGGTGTGTGCACCAAAAAGGACTGCGCCGGACGCTCGTGACCGGCGCAGTACACGGGTGGAACGGGCGGAACGGGCGCGACGATCATCGCGGTCAACGGTCAACGGTCAGCGGTCAGCGGCCACCGTCGTCGGCGCGGTCGCACCGAAGGCTTGCGCCGTCAGACCCGGGCCGAGCGACAGCCCGAGCCGATCCGTGTGGTGATGTTCGGCCGCGTGGGTGACCCAACATCATTTGTTCGCTGCTGACCGCGAGCATTTGTTCCGACGTGTCTTTGTACGGCACGCGGATGTCGCACAGACCGCGTCGGCCGAACAATTCATCGACCGCCCGGCGCGGCGTGGTGCCGACGCCGTTGGTCGAGCGCTCAGGTCAGTTGCGCCTGCACCCGACCCATTGCAGCACCTGACCTATCGCGCCAGGCGCCGCCAGCGCGCAAATCGGCCACAGCGGCCTTTGGCGGCGCTTCACGCCGGGCCACCTCGCTTGGTCAGGCCGCCGAAGCCGCGCTGCGGGTCGTAGCCCCAGCAGGCCAGCGTGAAGCAGACCAGCAAGGTGCCGAGCACCACCCAGGGCGCCAGGCCCGGATCCTTGCCGTACAGCGCGTAGCGGATCCATTCGACGCCGTGCGTGAACGGGTTGAACTGCGCGACCCGGTAGACCCAGGTGGCGCCCGACTCCTCCAGCTTCCACAGCGGGTAGAGCGCCGTCGACATGAAGTACATCGGGAAGATCACGAAATTCATCGTTCCGGCGAAGTTCTCGAGCTGCTTGATGTAGACCGACAGCAGCAGCCCGAGCGAGGCCAGCATCAACGCAGCCGCCACGGTGGCGATCAAGGCATGCAGCAGCGACCAGCCTGCCAGCGGCAGCACCGTGCCCAGCAACGCGGCCACGGCCACGAACGCCACCACCTGCACGCAACTCAGCAACGCCGTCGCGGCGAGCTTACAGAACAGCAACCACCAGCGCGGCAACGGCGCGGTCAGCAGCAACCGCATCAATCCCATCTCGCGGTCGTACACCATCGCCAGCGACGACTGCATGCCGTTGAACAGCAGCACCATGCCGATCAGGCCGGGCGCGATGTAGACGTCGTACGGAATGTAGGTGTCGTACGGCTCCGCAATGGCCACACCGAAGACGTTGCGAAAGCCCGCCGCGAACACCGCCAGCCACAGCACCGGCCGCACCAGCGCCGACAGCAGCCGGCCCTTTTGCTGCATGAACTTGAACAGCTCTCGCTGCACGATGGCGCGCAGCGCCTGCAGCGCGTGGCCGGCGCCGCCAACGCGCCGAACCAAGGGCACCGCGCTGCGACCGGCCACACCGATCGGATCCCCGGATTCGGTCGTCATGTCTTCGCCTTGCAGCCGCTCTCGGGCGCGTCTGCCCCCAACGTGTCGAGCACGTTCTTCGGATGCATGACGCCCTCCAACGGGGCGCTGCCGATCACGCCCACGCCGTCGGTCAGCAACAGTGGCTGGCGCAACTGGCGGTCCCACGGTCGAAAGCTCAGCCGCACGCCCTTGGCACCGTCGAGCGTGAAGTCGGGCCGGTTCAGCGCCTTCAGCACCTGTGCGGCGTTCGCACCCGCGGGCTGTTCCAGCGCGGCCTGCAGGATCGCCTTGGCGGCCATGTAGGCGGCCCAGTCGGGGCCGGTCATCGGACGCTGCGCGGCGCGACTGAAGCGACGTGCCAGCTGCGGCGCACCGAAACGTTCGAAGTGCGGCGCCCAGGTGTCGGCCACCAGCCCGGCGTCGCCCACCACGGGACGCGGCAACGCGGTGCGGTACGGCAGGCTGCGGGCGAATTCGCCGTCGGTGTCGACCACCCAGACCACGTCGTGCTCGACGCCGCCGGTCAGCAGCAGCGGATTGGCGAGGTCGCGCTCGCGCGGGTCGGCCGACAACTTGTAGGTTTTCAGCGCGACCGTTTTCAGGCCGTAACGCTGCAGTGCCGCCTGCACCAGCGCGAGCCGCGGCGTGTCGGCCGGGCGCGGCCCGCCGAGCAGCAGCACGCGTGTCCATTTGCGCACCAGCAGCGCTTGCGCCAGGGCGTCGGCACGCATGCGTTCGCCCGCCAGCGTGTGGAACAGGTGCGCCAGGCAACCCTGCTGGCGCGGCGCCTCGTCGGCTTCGCCAGCGTTGATCAGCGGCACCGTGACGGCCGGTGCAGCGGCAGCGATCCAGCCGGCCGGCAGGTCGAGCACGACGCCGGCGGCGCCGCCCCGGGCGAGCTGCAGCAGCTGCGCCTTGGCATCGTCCGGGCCGCGCGCACCGCGCACCTCGACCTTCACCTGCAGCTTGGCGACGTCGAGCTGGAACTGGCTTTCCTTCACCGCCAGCTCGACCGCCTGCGCCAGCGGCCCGCCCGGCTGCCCCGGATAGGCCAGCTCGACGCGCTTCGGGTCGAGCCGATCGTCGTCGTCGCGCTGCAGCACGCCGATCGTCAGCGTGGCCGCCCGCGCCGGCGCGCAGGGCACCGACAGCATGCCCACCAGCACGGCCACGATCGGCAGCGGCGCGGACCTCCAGCCCCGGCCCGGGCCGCCTTTCTGCGGGCCACCGACACCGCCAGCGTCAGTCATCCACCAGCACCATGTACGGCACGCGTCCGACCGGCACGGTCTTGAGCGCGCGCGCAGCCGCGGTGTCGACCACCGTCATGTCGTCCGACAGCCCATTGACCACATACAGCCTCGAGCCGTCGCGATTCAGGCCGAGGCCCCAAGCGCGCTTGCCCACCAGCACCCGCTGCGTGACTTGGCGCGTGGCGACGTCGACGAAGACCACATGGTTGGCCCGGCCCAGGCCCACATACATCGTCTTGCCGTCGCGCGACAACACGATGCCGACCGGCGTGATGTCGTCGGCCCGCATGCCCTTGATCTCGAACGGCACCGTGGCCACCACGTTCAGGTCTCTGGTCGAGACGATGCTGATGCTGCTGCCGAGTTCGTTGGTGACCCACAACTCGCTCGCATCCGCGTTGAAGGCAAAGCGCCGCGGCCGCTTGCCGACGGTGATGTTCTTGACGATCTGCAGCGTGGCGGTGTCGATCACATGCACCATGTTTGCGACCTCGGAAGTCACGTAGACCCGCTTGCCGTCGGCTGACACCTTGACGCCTTCGGGCTCCTTGCCGACCGGGATGCTCTTGACGAGCTTGTTCGCGGCCAGGTCGTAGACGCCGAGCGCGCCCTCGTCCTCGGCCGACACGTAGACGAGCTTGCCGTCGGGCGACAGGTCGAAAGCCTCCGGATCGTCGCCCACCGCGACGCTGCGCAACGTCTTGCGGCTGGCCAGGTCGATCACGTCTGCGCGGTTCGAGTCGCCGCAAGCCACCATCAGCTGCGCACCGCCCGGCAGCAGCGCCATGTGGCGCGGCCGCTTGCAGGTGGGCACGGTGCCGACCACGGCAAAGGTCCTGGTGTCGACCAGGGTGATCGCATGGTCCTTCTCGCTCGACACATAGGCCAACCCGGTGGGGGCGGCTGCGGCCGTCGAGGGCACAGCGCACAACAGCGTACCCATCAAACCCAGCGTGCTCGCCAGCACCGACGGCAATGACCACAACCCGGGCTGACATACACGGGACCGCAGCGTGGAAGTGCGGCCGGGCGTCAAGGTGCGGGCGGCACAACTGGAGAGTGGAGCATGGGACGACATGCAGTCATCGTGACACATCCGACGCTGCCTATTCGGCGGGGATTGAGACCGTCGAGCCGCGCTCGCGGTTGGCTCAAGCGGTCGGCTCACTGCGTGGCCGCAATGAAGGCCGTTTCGAGGTCGCTGCCGCCGAGCGCTGCGGTCACTGCAGCAGGTGTGCCGTCGGCCAGCAGCCGGCCCTTGTGCAGCACCAGCACGCGATCCGCCAGCTCGGCCTCGTTGACCAGGTGCGTGGCCCACAGCACCGTGACACCGCGCTGCGCGACCTCGTCGTGCAAACCGGCGAGCAGGTCGCGTCGCGATGTCGGGTCGAGCCCGACGGTGGCTTCGTCCATCAACAGCAAGTCCGGACGGTGCAGCAGCGCGCGCACCAGTTCGACCTTGCGGCGGTTGCCGCCGGACAGCTCGCGCACCGGACGTCCCAGGTCGGCCGTCAGACCGAATCGCGCGGTTTCGGCGGCGATGCGCTCGGCGGCCTGGCGGCGCGGCAGACCCTGCAGGTCAGCCTGGAACTGCAGGTTGCGCACCACGCTCAGGTCCAGGTCGAGCGACTGCTGCTGGAACACGATGCCGATGTGGGCCAGTGCGCGTCGCGCCTGTGTGCGCATCGACAGCCCGGCCACCTGCACCTCGCCCTGGTCGGCTGCAAACAGGCCGGTCAGCACCTGGAACAGGGTCGATTTACCGGCACCGTTGCGACCGAGCAAAGCGGTGAAGCTGCCGCGCTTCAAATCGAAACTCAAGGCGTCGAGCGCGACTCGCTCGCCGTATTTCTGGGTCAGCCCGCTCACTTGCAACATGACCTGATCGTGGCACATCGCGGTCGGCGGGCGGCTCAGGGTATGCGGCAGCGGAGGTTGTGGGTGGCGGAAGTTCCCGACGGTCGCGGTCCTTGCGCAGATCAATTGGATCGCTGCTCGGGTTGGCGCGGCGGGCCGGCGCACCCATCTCGGCCGGCCTGGTCTGGTCGCGCCGCGCTGGGACTTCCGGCCGCGCGGCGGCGCCCGGCCGACGCTGTGTCAGGCCTGCCAGCCGCGGCACACCTGCGTCTGCACACCCAAGCCCTGGATGCCCAAACGCATGGTCTGTCCGGCCACCAGGTATTTCGGCGGCTTCTGGCCCAAGCCGACGCCAGGTGGCGTGCCGGTCGAGATGATGTCGCCGCTTTGCAGGCTCATGAATCGGCTCAGGTAGCTCACGATCTGAGCCACGGTGAACACCATCGTGCGGGTGTTGCCATTCTGGTAGCGGTGGCCGTCGACTTCGAGCCACAGGTCCAGGTTCTGTGGATCGGCCACCTCGTCGGCCGTGACCAGCCACGGGCCGGTCGGCCCAAAGGTGTCGCAGCCCTTGCCCTTGTCCCACTGCGTGCCGCGCTCGAGCTGGTATTCGCGCTCCGACACGTCGTTGACGACGCAGTAGCCGGCCACGTGCTTGAGCGCGTCGGCTTCCTCGATATAGCGGCCGCCCTCGCCGATCACCACGCCCAGCTCCACTTCCCAGTCGGTCTTGACCGAGCCGCGCGGTATCTCGACCTCGTCGTCGGGGCCGACGATGGCGCTGGTCCATTTGGCGAACACCACCGGTTCGGTCGGGATCGGCAGGCCCGATTCGGCCGCGTGGTCGGCGTAATTCAGGCCGATGCAGATGAACTTGCCGACCTGCCCCACACATGCGCCCAGCCGCAGGCCCTGCTGCGGCGTGCCTGCCACGAGCGGCAGGCTGGCCGGGTCGAGCGCGCGCAGCCGCGCCAGGCCTTCGCGGGTCAGCACGTCACCGGCGATGTCGGCCACGGCCGCCGACAGGTCGCGCACTCGGCCCTGCGCGTCCAGCAGGCCGGGCTTTTCCTGGCCTTTCGGGCCGTGTCGTAGAAGTTTCAAAATGAGCTCCCGCTGCGGATTAGAAGAAATTGAAAGAGCAAGTGACGCCAAAAACAGAACGGGCCGGCCAGCACGAAGCTGCCGGCCCGTCGATGTCAAACTAGATCAATCGTAGAGCACGGCAGCGATCTTCGGATCGGCCATGTTCGACTTGTCGTACCAGTAGAAGCCGGTGTCGATGATCTTTGGCAGCTTCTCGCCCTTGAGCGCCTTGACCGCCGCTTCGACCGTCTTGTAGCCGATGCCGACCGGGTTCTGCGTGATCGCGCCGGAGATGGTGCCGTCGTTGATCATGTCCTTCTGCGCCTTGCCCGAATCGAAGCCGATGATGATCAGTCCGGCCTTCTTGGCTTCCTTGATGCCCTTGCCGGCGCCGATGGCCGAACCTTCGTTGGTGCCGAAGATGCCCTTGAGCTTGGGGTGGGCCTGCAGCAGCGTCTTGGCGATCTCGGCCGACTTCAGGTGATCTCCGCCGCCGTACTGGATGTCGACAACCTTGATCTTCGGGTGCTTGGCTTTCATCTGATTGACGAAGCCGTCGCGACGGCTGGTGCCGGTGCTGCTGGTCTGGTCGTGGCCAATGACAGCCACTTCGCCTTCGTTGCCGATCAGCGCGGCCATCTTGTCGGCCGCCATTGCGGCGGCGGCTTTGCTGTCGGTCTGCGCGGTGGTCATGGGAATGTCGCTGTCCACGCCAGAGTCGAACGCAATGATCGGAATCTTGGCGGCCTGGGCCTTCTTCAGCAACGGGATCGCGGCCTTGCTGTCGAGCGCTGCAAAGCCGATGGCCGCTGGCTTCTTGGCCATCGCCGCGGTCAGCATGTCCATCTGTTTGTCGACCTGCTGCTCGGTCTCGGGGCCTTCAAAGGTGATTTTGACCTTGTAGTCCTTGGCGGCCTGGTCGGCGCCGAGCTTGACGGCCTGCCAGAACTGGTGCTGGAAGCCCTTTGAAATCATGGGGATGTAGATTTCCTGAGCCGAGGCGAAGCTGGCAAAGCCGGCCATCGCGAGGCCGGCGGTCAGGGCGAGAAGTTTGCGTTTGGTGAACATCTGTGGTGTCTCCAGTGGGTGAATAAAGGTCTGGTGGTTGGAAGTGAGCAAAAACCGAAATGAAATCGTGGCGTGAACTGGTGAAGCCTCCTTATTTTTTGTTGCGTCGCACGTTGTCGGTGTAGACAGCCAGGATGATGATCAGTCCGGTGAGCACCATCTGCCACTCCTGCGCCACCGACATGATGCGCAGGCCGTTGATGAGAACGCTCATGATGAACGCGCCGATGACAGTCCCCAGGATTGTCCCTACGCCGCCGCTGAGCGAGGTACCGCCGATCACCACCGCCGCAATCGCATCGAGCTCGTAACCCTGGCCGAGCGCCGGTTGGGCGGAATTCAGACGCGAGGCAATCAGCAGACCGGCGATGCCGCAGATGCCGCCGCTGAACGAGTAGATGATGATCTTCCAGCGGTCGACGTTGACGCCCGACAGGCGCACCGCCTCTTCATTGCTGCCGAGCGCGAAGGTATAGCGGCCGAGCGCCGTCTTGCCCAGCACGATGGCACACAACACGGCCACGATGAACATGATCAGCACGCCGTTCGGAATCGGCAAGCCGGGAATCACGGCGCCGATGACCGAGCCGAGGGTGATCTGGTCGAAGCCGGCGACGTCGGAGAAGTAGATCGGCCGGGTCTGCGTGATGATCAGCGAGGCGCCCTTGAGCAGCATCATCATGCCGAGCGTGGCGATGAAGGGCGGCACCTTCAGCTTCGTGATGGCCAGGCCCGACAGGCAGCCGCAGCCCGCGCCAGCGGCCACCGCGCCGATCACGCCGATCCCCAGCGGCAGCCCGAGGTTGACGGTCAGCACGCCGGCCATCACTGCGGTGAACGTCATCAGCACGCCGACGGAGAGGTCGATGCCCGAGGTGATGATGATGAAGGTGCTGGCGATCGCGAGCACGCCGATCACGGTGGTGGACTGCAGGATGCCGATGATGTTGTCCTGGTTCATGAAGGCATCGGGCCGCAATGCGGTGAACACCAGGATCAGTGCGACCAGGCTGGCGAACGCCAGCAGTTTTTGCTTGGCCTGGCCGCCCCACAGACGCGCCCAGAGGGAGGGCGGCGCGTCGGTTGCCGCGACGTTCGACGCGGACGCCGACGTGGACGTGGACGTGGACGGGACAGAACTCATCGGGTGTTTCCTTCGACGTCAGTGAACGGTGGCCACGGCCGCATCGCGCTGCGTGGCGAGCACCATCAGGCTTTCCTGCGTCGCGGTATCGCCCGGCACCTCGCCGGTGATGCGGCCTTCGCACATCACCAGCACGCGGTGGCTCAACTGCAGCACCTCGGGCAACTCGGACGAAATGACGATGATCGCGCGGCCCTGCGCCGCCAGATCGTTGAGCAGCTTGTAGATCTCGCTCTTGGCGCCGACGTCGATGCCGCGCGTGGGCTCGTCGAAGATCAGCACCGCGCAGTCCTGCACCAGCCACTTCGCGATCACGACCTTCTGCTGGTTGCCGCCCGACAGCAGCTTGGCCGTCTGCGTGAGCGAGGGCGTCCTGATGCGCAGCCTGTCGACCATTTGCTGCGAGATCTGGCGAATCGCCGGGCGGTTCAGGAACAAACCGAGCTTGAGCCAGCGCTTCAGGCTCGGCAGCGTGATGTTCGACTCGACGTCCATGCCGGTGGCCAGGCCGAAGTTCTTGCGGTCTTCCGAAAGGTAGCCGATGCCGGCACGGACCGCGTCGCGCGGCGAGTTGATGCGCACGTGCCGACCGCGCACGCGCACCTCGCCCGAGTCGATCGGGTCGGCACCGAACACGGCGCGGGCCACTTCGGTGCGACCGGCGCCCATCAGGCCGGCGAATCCGAGAATCTCGCCGCCGCGCACCTGAAAGTTGACATCGCGGATCGCGCGGCCGCGGTTCAGGCCGCGCACCTCGAGCATCACCTCGTTGGCCGAGGTGTCGGGAATGTGCTTCTCGCTTTGCACCAGCGTACGGCCCACCATCATCGCGATCACGGCCGACATCGGCGTGCTGGCGGGCACCGTGTCAACGTAGGTGCCGTCGCGCAGAATCGTGACGCGGTCGGCAATGCGCTGGATCTCGTCCATCTTGTGCGAGATGTAGACGATGCCCACGCCCTCGCCGCGCAGCTTGCGGACGATGCGGAACAACTCGTCGATCTCGGCGTTGTTGAGCGCGGCGGTCGGCTCGTCCATGATCAGCACGCGCGACTTGAACGACAGCGCCTTGGCGATCTCCACCATCTGCTGCACCGCCACCGTCAGCGAGCCGACGACCACTTGCGGGTCGAGTTTCAGGTGCAGGCGTTCGAACAGCGCCGTCGCATCCTGGTTCAGTTTGGCTTCGTCGAGGAACAAGCCGCCGGCCTTGCGCGGCTCGCGGCCGAGGAATATGTTTTGCGCCGCGGTCAGGTGCGGCATCAGGTGCAGTTCCTGGTGCACGATGCCGATCGCCAGCGATTGCGCATGCGCCGGACTTTGCAGGTCGATCGGCTGTCCGTCGAGCAACACCTCGCCGGTGTCCTTCTGGTAGACGCCGGCCAGGATCTTCATCAGCGTCGACTTGCCCGCGCCGTTTTCGCCCATCAGCGCATGCACCTCGCCGGGAACCAGGTCGAAGCGCACGTTGTCGAGCGCCTTCACGCCGGGAAACGACTTGCTCAGGTTGCGGATCGCGACGATCGGCGCGTTGCTCATGCGGTTCAGTCCAGGCCCGGCAACGGCGCGTCGGCGTGCACCAGGCCCTGCTCGCGAAGCGCTGCCCACAGCGCGGTGGGCACGGGGTGGTTCATCCACTGCACGATGCCGCGCAGGTCGTCGGCGCTGCGTGCGCCAGGCACCACCGACACGACCGCCGGGTGCGCCAGCGGAAATTGCAGCGCCGCCGCGGCCAGCGGCACGTCGAACGCGGCGCACACGGCCTGCAGCGCAGCCACGCGCTGCACGATCGCGGTCGGCGCGTTCGCGTAGTTGTACATCTGCATGCCGCTGCCGCCCTTTGTTCCGGCCGCGAGGATGCCCGAATTGAACGGCCCGCCGACGATCAGCCCCACGCCGCGCTGCACGCAGGTGCTGAGGAACGGGTGCAACGAGGCCTGCTCCAGCAGCGTGTAACGCCCGGCCAGCAGGCTGGTGTCCAAATCGACGTGCTGCATCGCGTCCAGGATGACTTCCCACTCGTTGACACCCAGGCCGATGGCGCCGACCAGTCCTTCGCGCTTGAGCTGTTCGAGTTCGCGCAAACCGCCACCCTCGGTCAGCTGCTTCCAGTAAAGCTCATGGCGGTCGCCGTGCTGCGCGCGGCCGATGTCGTGCACCAGCGCCACGTCGATGTGGTTCACGCCCAGGCGCTGCAGGCTGTCTTCGAGTGAACGCCGGATGGCGCCCGCGTTGTAGTCGTAATGCACCTCGAACGGCAGCGGCTCGAGCCAGCTCGATTCGCCGGCCGGCATCTCGCGCGGCACCGGCGGGCGCCCGATCGGCTTCAACAGCCGGCCGACCTTGCTGCTGATCAGCCATTCGTCGCGCGGGTGCTCGCGCAGCGCCGCGCCGAAGCGGTGTTCGGACAGCGTGTGGCCGTACAGCGGCGCAGTGTCGAAGAAGCGCATGCCGGCGTCCCACGCGGCGTCGAAGGTGTCGCGTGCCTGCGCCTCGGTGATCAACGAATACAGATTGCCCAGTGGCGCGCCGCCCAGGCCGAGCGCGGTCAACGCCTGCCCGGTGCGCGGCAGACGGCGGGTGGTCAACGTGGCACTCATATGGAAACCCCTCCATCCACCGCCACCGTGGTTCCGGTGACAAAGCGCGACTCGTCGCTGGCCAGGTAGACCAGCATCGGCGTGATGTCGTCGACGCTGGCCAGCCGGCCCATCGGCTGGCGCGCGATGAAATCGCGCTCGGCCTGCACCGGGTCGGCGGCGGCGGCGATGCGCCCGCGCAGCGACGGCGTGTCGACGGTGCCCGGGCACAACGCATTGCAGCGGATGCCCTGCCTGACGAAATCGGCGGCGATCGACTTGGTCATGCCGATCACGGCCGCCTTGCTGGTGCCGTAAACGAAGCGGTTCGGAAAGCCCTTCAGGCTCGACGCCATCGACGCCATGTTGATGATGCTGCCGCCGCCGCGCGCCAGCATGCCCGGCAGCAGCGCCCGCGTGATGCGGTACATCGCGGTGACGTTCAAGCTCATGCTTTGCTCGAAGGCCTCGGGCGTGCAGTCGAGGATGCTGCCGTTGTGCACGTAGCCGGCGCAGTTGAACAACACGTCGATGCCGCCGACCTCGCGCGCCAGCGCGTCGACGGCAGCGCCGTCGGTGACGTCGAGCACGGCGGTGCGGATGCCCTTGCCGACCGCGTTGGCCTGCAACAGTGCGCCGTCGCGATCGGTCGCCCAGACCTCGGCGCCCTCGGCCGCAAAGGCCAGCGCGCTGGCCAGGCCCATGCCCTGGCCCGCGGCAGTCACGAAGACGATCTTTCCAGCCAGTCGATTGCTCATGGGTGCGTGTCCTTTCGGTGTCGGTTGGTGGTTGAGGTGGTCAATGCCGCGCGTGGGCGGTCGCGGCTGTGGCCAGAGCTGTGGTTGCTGTTTCGGTGGCCGTTGCCGTTGCCGTCGCTGTTGCTGTTGCAATAGCCGGTACGCCAGTGTTCATGCGGCCACGCCTGGGCCGGACATGACGCTGGCGCCTGCTTGCAGCGTGCAGTTCGGCAGGAAATCGCTGCGCAGGTTGTGAATGCACCCGTTCACCCGCGGCAGTCGGCCGGGTAGCGCTGCCAATCACCGCACCGTAGCGCAGCACCTTGGCGACGCTGGACAGCGGCCGTCGGGCCGGCTTGTGCGCCACCGGCACCGCCACCGGCAACCTCTCCTCGACAACCGCGATGAGCAACAGCGCGCCGGCCGGCAAGCCGACGCGCGCGATCAGGCCGTTGTCGATGTCGGTCATCGGTAGCAAGCGCGGGTCGGTGACACACGGAGTTGGCTCGGGCTCATGAGACGGTTGTGGTTTTGCGATGGGGTTGGCTCGCTGGGCAGGTCGGAAGGGTCGGCGTCGTTGTGCAGGTGGGACGCATCTGGCAGCTCAGACCCATCGAGCAGGTCGGTCAGGTCGGACACATTGAGCAGGTCCGGGTATTGCAGGTTGACGAACCTGGCTGAATGGCGGAGCATTCTTCAATGGACCAAAGGCCCGGTGGCCTAACCAATGAACCAACTGCTAGATGGTAGAAGTCCGCTCCCCGGACCGCATCCGTGGCAACCCTGAGAGCACACGGATCGGATCGTGACCGCCGACTGCCCGCACCGAGCTCCTTCCGAACTCCCCAGCCATGACGCCGCAGTTCCAGCCGATCGCCACCAAGCGCCTGTACCGACACATCGCCGACGTGCTGCTCGAATCGATCGCCAGCGGAAGTTTCGCCGCGGGCAGCTTCCTGCCGCCCGAGCGAGACCTGGCCAAGCAGTTCGGCGTCAGCCGCGCGTCGGTGCGCGAGGCGCTGATCGCGCTCGAGGTGCAAGGTCGCGTGTCGGTGCGGGTCGGCGCTGGCGTGCAGGTGCTGGACGTCGCGTTGCGCGCGCAACCGCAGCCTTCCGATGCCGAGCCGGTGATCGGTCCGCTCGACGTGCTTGACGCGCGCTTCGTGGTCGAGGCCGAGACCGCCGCGCTGGCCGCCCGCCACGCCACGGCGCACGACCTGCAAACCCTGCAAGCTGCGCTGGCGCAGATGCTCAGCGACCATGCGCGCGCCCCGTTGCAGCACGAGGGCGACCGCAACTTTCACATCGGCATTGCGCGCGCCAGCGGCAATGCGGCGCTGCTGATGATGGTCACGACACTCTGGGAGCAGCGCTACACGCCGCTGCAAGAGCGCCTGGAGTCGCTTTTCAACACGCCCGGGCTGCTGACCAACTCGGCCGCCGACCACGGCGCGATCCTGGACGCGATCCGCAGCCACGACCCCGCGCGCGCGCGCCAGGCCATGCGACGCCACCTCAACAGTGTGCGCAAGACCTTCCTGCGGGCGATCGACGGGAAGGCATGAGCCCGCCGGGCCGTCCCAAGGGCGAATACCGCAGTGCGCAGCACGAAGGTACTTCAGTGAGCCCGCCGGGCCGTCCCAAGGGCGAATACCGCAGTGCGCAGCACGAAGGTGCTCCAGTCACACCGCCGGGCCGTCACAAAAGCGAATACCGCAGTGCGCGGCACGAACGTAAATCTGTCAGCCCGGCTCACATCGTCTCGGCAAACAGCTCGCGGCCGATCAGCATGCGGCGGATTTCCGAGGTGCCGGCGCCGATCTCGTAGAGCTTGGCGTCGCGCCACAGGCGGCCCAGCGGGTAGTCGTTGACGTAGCCGTTGCCGCCAAACACCTGAATGCCCTCGCCAGCCATCCAGGTGGCCTTCTCGGCGCACCACAGGATCACCGCAGCGCAGTCCTTGC
>ENA-OFCX01000054-OFCX01000054.1-metagenomes-genome-assembly--contig:-NODE-54-length-58177-cov-22.762740_pt1 | contig 58177 bp, 52 predicted proteins | sample MGYA00153384_OFCX01 | MGnify analysis MGYA00153384
TCTGCTATCGCCCCTGTCTGCCACCACCGAAATCAACCTGCATGCCCCGGCACTGCTGCCCAGCGACTACTGCGGCGATGTGCACCTGCGCCTGTCGTTCTACAAAAAGCTGGCTACCGCCAAGACCACCGAGCAGATCGATAACTTGCTGGAAGAGATCGTGGACCGCTTTGGCAAACTGCCAGCACAGGCCCAGACCCTGATTGACACGCACCGCCTGCGTGTTCTGTCAGAGCCCTATGGCGTTCAAAAGGTGGATGCAGCCCCGGGTGTCATCAACATCACCTTCAAGCCCAACCCGCCTGTAGAGCCCATGCAGATCATCAGCCTGATTCAGAAGAACAAGCACATCAAGCTGGCTGGCAACGACAAGCTGCGCATTGAGCGCGAGCTGCCTGACCCCAAGGCCCGCGCGCAGATGGTGCGCGATGTGCTGCGCAGCCTGGGGCAGCCAGCCAAGGCCTGATCACGCATGCACGCTGCGCGCAGGCAACCCACCTGTTGCGTGCGTGCAGCTTGATCTACCTCAAGCCAAACCCGCTCCGGCGGCGTGCCGCGTGCAGCGCTAAATAAGCACAATCGCCGCATGCTGGATGTTGCTCTTGTTGTCGTCGCACTCACCACCGCCATGGCCATGCGCCCCTGGCGGCTGCTGAGCAATCGCAAAGCTTTGGTCACGCAAGACCATGGCGACAGCTCTCCCCTGTGGACCCCGCTGCTGGCCACGCTGGTTGTGCTGCCCTGGCTGTGGGCACTGCCCACCCTACTGGCTTGGAGCTTTTAATGAGTTTTTAGCCAATTGCTGAAAATTACGCATTTTGTGCTAGATTTGCGCTTGATTTTTGGATGGATGAAGTGTATCATTTCTAATAATATTAAATCCTAAAAAAGATCGATCTTATGAATACTTGCCAGGTTTCTTTTAGATTTTTTTCTGGAGCTTTGATATCCTTAATTGCTGGAGCGATTGCCGAACCAGCGCGTGCCGATCACCTCAACTTTACACTCTACAATGAGAGCAGTAAGCCGATAACTACTCTATATATCTCAGCAGCTCGTTCGACCAATTGGGGCAACGATATCCTCGGTATGGATATTTTGGGGATGGGCAACTCTACCCGCATCACTTTTCCTGGGCAAAATCAAAATAGTCCCTGTGTCTATGACATTAAAGCTGTTTTTTCAGACAATTCATCTAGTACTGGTCGTTTTAATCTCTGCACGGTTGATTCGGTCGATGTTCTTTAAATTCCAGCAGTGTTACTCTTGCTTAACCTTCTTTGTATAACTCAATTATATCTCGTTCGCGTAGCGTCGGCTCTGCCGAATCGCCACCAGAACGTTCGATCGCCGATCTAGCTTCGGTTTTGCCGCGTCCCCCTCCAACGTCGTCAACACCATCAACCCGATCCCAATCGGTAATTGTTCAATCTCGCCCAATTCATCTAAATACACGCGCACGATGCGTCCGCTAGCTAACAACTCGCGTACCGTAACAGTATTAGATTGCTCGCTACTTCTGCTTGGATAGATCGCTACCGCTTGCCAATCAGAAAGTCGCTCGCGATTGCGGTAAACATAAATGCTAATCTCGCTTACCATCCGCTGCTTGGTGAAACGCACGCTGAGGAGACCTCAGCGCGATTTCATCCGCTCATATAGGATCTCATCTTTCTGAAACTGCGCTTCGCAGAAATAAACAATTCCATCGAGATCTGGTGGCAGAAATACCCCATCCATTCTAAAAGCAGTTTCCTTCACCTCAACCGCTTCAAAAGTGTATCGCTCGGCATTTGCTGGCGGTTGAGGTAGCAACTCAAATAACAGAGTCGGCGATTGCTGAAATAATTGGTATAAAATCGTATCGCGGCGCATAAATATAGATACGTATTTATTACTATTTTACCAGTCAAATCAAACCAAAACCGATCGCCACAACCAACTATTTCCAGTTGCATCTAATTGCTTCAAAATCATCGATCGCTGAAAAAACTTCTCTGATATAATCTTTAGCAGTCCACTGATTTGCTCTTTTTAAACCACTTTCAATCAGATTGTGACGTAGGATCGGATCTTCAGCTAAAGACTTTATCGCCAGTGCAATTGCCTCTGGCTGTGTGGGATCGACTAGGATCGCTGCATCTGCCAATTGCTCTTTGGCACCCGACACATTTGAAGCAATGACCGGACAGCCTAATGCCATTGCTTCGAGCGGTGGAAAATTATCAGGGCCAAAAAAAGTGACGAAGACCAGTGCAAAGGCATGGTGATAGAGTGGTGCCATATCTGCTTGAGGCACAAAATCTAATAAATGTACTTGCTTTGATAGATCGAGTTCTTTTACCATGTCAATGACATGGGATTTAGCTCCCTTATCAGCACCAACTAGTACTAGTGAAAATTCTAAGTTGTATTTTTCCTTGAGACATTTTATCGCTAATAGTAAACCAATATGATTTTTGTGCGGCCAAAATTGAGCGGGATAAAATAAGTATCGATCGGGGAGAGCATATTTGGCGATCGCATTTCGAGCGATCCGATCGTTAGTTAATGCAAATTGAGGTGTAAAAAATGGAATTACTTTAATTCTTTCAGCCGGAACCTGATAAAACTTTTCAATTTCTGCTTTACCCGTTTCTGTTCCTGTCATCACACACGCAGCACGTCCGAGCATTTTTGTATAGAATTCTTCTCGGCGATCCCATTCTCCATCTGCGCTGACTTCTGGGAAGTATGATTGGAGCTTGTGTTGCAAATCCCAAATGGTAGTTATGTAAGGGTACTCTAGGGTGTGAAAGTTAGGTTCGAGCGATAAAGTGAGATCGATCTGATTTATTTTTAATAAACTCAGGAGATGTTGCTCTTGCCATTTTTTAACTGAGAATCGATCGAGTGGATGTCGGATTTTGTGGAGGATGGCTTCGATCGTTGCGAGTACTAACAATTTAACTTTAGCACTCAAGCAGAGATGACAAGGTACTATTTGCAGTGAGCTTTCCAATAGATAAGTAGGTATTTCTTTTGCCGATACATATAAAATAAATGTATGCCTACTCTTAGTATATAATTGTAATAATGTATCTAATAACTGACTTTCAAAAGTAAAACTTCCGCCAGCTTCTGGAACTTGACAACTGACAAATAAAGCTACTTTCATTTAGATTCTGACTATAAAATAGACTCCCCATGTGTTAAGTCCTGGCTGACGATCGGTTAACCACTCTCCACTCTCAACGATCTGCATTTGTAGTCGATCTAATAATAATTCTAGTTCGGGCTTGAATAAGTAGCGCATCGTGTGGACTTCTCTGACTTCATCGATCTTACTACTAATTAGATCCTTGATAAAAATATGATAATTAACATCTACCAAATTTTTATTTGGTTCCATAACTGGCTCGGCAATTCGAGTTACTTGAATCGACTGGTCTTCTAAGCGTTTGATTCTTACCGTTGGCGGGTCACTCAATACAGCGGGGCCATACCAGACATCAAAGATCAGGATTCCACCTGGAACGAGATGAGCTTTAGCGGTTTCAAATGCAGCTAATAAATCTTCATTATTAGTTTGATAGCTCATTACATGAAATAAGGACAGCACAACATCAAATTTGCGATCGAGTCTAACCTGACGCAAATCACCTTGACTAAATTGTAATCTTGTCGCTAATGCTGGGGACAGTCGATCGCATCGTTCGTTAGCATAGCCTAACATCTCTTGACTCAGATCCACACCATGAACCTGATAGCCTTCTTTTGCCAACAGCATCGCGTGATTGCCCGTACCACAGCCGAGTTCGAGGATGGTGGTAGTGGCGGGTGCATAAGTTTGAATTAGTCGCTGAATGAATTGAGCTTCACCAACATAATCCTTATCCTGATACATCAAATCGTAGTAACGAGCATAATTACTAAAAATTGCCATTATTCTACTTGATTATTTAACTTAAAGTAAAGACCATAGTAATGGGGAACAGCTACTTCTGGGTGAAAGGGAATGTAACAATTATCCACATTATCTTCCCAGATATCGATTAGCTCGTAGCCAATTGATACTAATGACTTGGTAAATTCAGCTCTGTTAAATATATACTGAGGATAAAAAACTTTCCCACCATTTTGAAGCGTGACAATTTTCTTACCTTCATACAATCCTAATCTATTAATTAAGATATGCTGGGGTTTTTGCTCCAAGCCGTCTAGTTTGACGGCAATGTCTTCATCATACTGAATCGAGCCTGATGCTAAAAAAACATCACTGCCGCTAGCTAATTTAAAGTCAGTGGTAAAAGTCAATCTGGGATCTCGATTTTCTGAGATGCCAACTTTAATTATTTCCGGCAAATCGCAGACAATCCAGCGTAGATCTTGAGGGAGTTTAAGATAAGTTGAATAGCTCAAGAAATGAATACCCAAATTACCACCAAAGTCGAAAAAATTGATTCTATCGATTGCATTACTCTGGATAATTTTATCGAGCCAGTACAAAACTGGATAATCAAACGATCTCACCATTGAGTTGCTAGCTTCCCAATTACCACCGCCGAGCATTTTTTTGTAATCTTGAGCTAGATCGGCGCAATCGTAACCAATATTTTTAGTCGGTGGTGCTGCTGCGATCGCTTCTTCAAAAGTATCAAACACGCCCCAAAAGCAACCATAACAATCGTTGGCAAACTTTTGTTTATACTTTGCTGCTGCATATCGATCGTATGCCTTTTTAAGCGGAGAAATTTTTTTGATAATTTCTTTCATTTCAAAATCTCCCTTAGTGAACTACTAACTCGATCGATCTGTGACTCTGTTAACGCTATCCCACTGGGCAGATAGAAACCACGACGCGCCAATCGTTCGGCAACAGGGCAGGATACTCCCGCAAATAATCCCATTTTGGCAAAGATTGGTTGCTCGTGCATAGACCAAAAAAACGGCCGAGTGCCAATCTGCGCTGCGGCTAGTTTCTGCATCACGACTTTCGCATCAAAGGGTACTTCAGCTTTGAGGACGATGCCATATACCCAATAAATATTTTCGGCATAGTCCGTTTGTGCCAATGGTAGCTCGATGCCGGGGATATCTGCGAGTAATTCTGTATAACGCCGACCCATAGCGCGTTTTCGCGCTACAAACTCATCCAATCGTTCCAGTTGAGCCACGCCCACGGCGGCATGTAGATTACTCATCCGCAGATTCCAACCCAGTTCTTGATGGACAAATCGCTGCTGCGGCTCGAAGCAGAGGTTTCGTAAGGAGCGACACCGCTCGGCAATCTCAGGATCGTCAGTGACGAGCATTCCCCCTTCGCCAGTGGTGATGTGCTTATTGGCATAGAAACTAAAGGTGCTCAGGTCGCCAAAGCTCCCGCAGGGACGATCTCGATAGGTCTGTCCGTGCATTTCCGCAGCGTCTTCAATTACTAATAAACCATATTTAGCGGCTAATCGCGAGATCTCATCCATATCTACGGGTAATCCATAGATATGCACCACCATAATGGCTTTAGTCCGAGGGGTAATTTTTGTCTCAATCTGACTGATATCCATGTTCCAGGTCACAGGATCGGCATCTACGACCACTGGAGTTGCTCCCGCACGGACGATCGCCGCCGCACAGGAGATAATCGTGAAAGTGGGTAAAATCACCTCGTCACCTCGACCGATACCCAACGCTGCGATCGCAATATCTAGCGCACCAGAACCATTACTAACGGCGATACCATACTTGCGATCGACTCTAGCAGCAAATTGCGCCTCAAATCTTTTGACAAATGGCCCTTCCGACGAAATCCAGCCAGTTGTAATACATTCGGCTAAATATTTTTGCTCGTTACCATCTAACAGGGGTTCGTTAACTGGAATTAGATTCACAACTAGCTAGCCTTGGACATTAGACTGCTCTGCTGAAATGCCCATAAAAGAAGTTCGATCTCGATCTCCCACATAGGGGCCTTGCTTGACCTCAATCATCTCAACCTCTTCGATAACTTCAAACCCATGACCACCTGTAGCTAAGAGAATCACATCTCCCCCAACTAGAATCCGACTGGCAATATACTGTTGTCGATCGTCGTATAAATCTACCCGCAGCTTGCCTTTTTTGATAAATAACACTTCCTGCGTATACTGGACTTCACGCGGGACAGGGTTGTGAATGTGGGGTTGAATAACTTTACCTGCCGGATGACGCATATAAGCTAATTGTTGAGATAGCGAATTGTCTGTGAAGAAGTGGGTTCCTGGCTTATCGAATTTATCCGAAACAATCAGAGCCAGAAGCTGGTTTCGATCGATAATTTGTTCTATCATTTCAAATACTTACCCTTAATAACATTCAAAAGCTACTTATGCTAATTGTTTTTAGAGACAGACCCAATATGATTTCAGCGAAAACACATTTGCAGATTACTTTTTCAACATTTAGTGTAACACATTATTTTGAATGACAACGTATAAATTCGCACTTAACCTATCAGCTATTTTACTTAATTACGATCGGCCAAATTACTGAATATTGTGGCTAGCTAAAGACACGATGCGCCCAGCCATCCGGCACTCTTCTGATGAATATTTATGCTTCGATCGAGAACTGAATCCAATCATAGTAAAGACCGAACAGCAACCACCAGTTAGATCTCAGAGTAATTTTGATTTTATAAATGTTTGTAACTATCTATTGAAAAAATGTTAGCTAATTGGTGAATATGTGGAGTAAAATACATAAATGTACTTTAATAAGTATCAGATAATACAAAGTTAATGTCTAGTTTTTGGCAATCATTCCGAGGTCAAGCCCTAAATTTATTTCTCAAGCCGAATTGTCCGTTGTGCGATCGCGTATCTACGGATACTTTTTGTAAATATTGCCACCGCCAACTACAAGAGTCTCAATTACTCGATCCGGCTCGATATTGGCAGGGCGATTTACCACTATTTGCGTGGGGTAAATATGAAGGATCGGTTAAAAGATCTATGGCTAAGTTAAAATACGATGGTCATCGTTCGATCGCCGATGCGTATGGACAATTGCTGGCGGACAGTTGGCAAAAGTCTCCACTATTTACACAAACTAAATTATTTGTCATTCCCATCCCGCTTCATCCTGAAAAACTCGCCAGTAGAGGTTTCAATCAAGCCGAATTAATAGCGCGGCGATTTTGTCAGGTAACTGGAGCAAAATTAGATTTAAGTCTCCAGCGAACTCGCATGACTACCGCACAATTTGGACTATCCAAATCGGCACGTCAGGAAAATGTTTCGGGTGCATTTGCGCTGGTGCGCTCGTCCCTAAAACCTGACTCCACAGTACTATTAATCGATGATATCTACACTACAGGCGCAACCGTGCGATCGGCGGCATTAGTTTTGCGATCGCATCAGCTTCATGTTTGTGGTATTGCCGTAGTCGCCACCGGACGCGATGACTAAATCTATTTCAATTGACAGGAACTGCGATAGTAGTCTAGTTCTGGTTCTTGCCAAGAAAAGGCGAAGTGACTGATCGAACGAATCTGCGGGAGACTGCGGTGAATACCATCCATTTGCTCCTCTAGCGATGGACGACCTTCAGTCGGTCTACCCCAATTTCCAGCCAGCGCGGGCACCACATCAGTAGTAGCTGGCGCAAAGCTCAGGACACGGCGGACTTGATCCGTGATGCAATTGCTGCGATTGCAAGTAGCATAAGCCATTGGGTGCCATTCGTTGGTCGTAAACCGATCCCAAGCTTGCAACCGCGAATCATAACCTCTTCTCCCAATTGGCTGATTGGCTTCTGGAAAGAATACCGCACCAGATTTGAGTCGTTGTTGGGCTAGAGGTGCTGCTGCTGTTTGCAGAAAATTTACTACACCCTGACTAGCATGAGCGAGGGTAAGTTGCCACAAATCCCACTCGATCCACGGAAATTTTTCCTCATAGGACATACTACCTTCGGCTTCTAGGGGGGTGCGTCCCTGCCATAGGGGTGAAACTTCATTTGGGTAGAGTTGGTCTACCTCCTTGAGGTCATTAACCGTGATGGTACCTTTAGTGAGATAGCGATTTATCAGGTCTGTACCTTTGCTATTTTGAGCTAAGGCTGCGAGTGTTTGTCTAGATTCATCGCCATAAATCCATAAATCTTTGACTTGAGAGGCGATCGATTGTACACCCTGTCCTCGTGGGAACCGAATATAATCAAATAATATGCCATCAGGACGACGATTGGCTACTTCTGTCACCAGTCGAGCATAATCAGATCGTGCTTTATCGCTGTACGGATCGACAAATAAGACCGAACCAGTATTACCGTCGGTGGCTTTCTGAAAACCTTCTTCACCTGCGAATAGAGTAGTTTCACCTCGTCCATTGATAGCGACTGCTGACTGCCCTTCTGGAGTCACCCCGTATTCAGCTCCAAAGTTGAGACTATACATCCACGCATAGACTTTTAAGCCGCGTTCGCGCCCTTTTTGGATGGAGTCGGCGAGTAGATCGGTTTTTTCGGTGCCGCGTGTAGTGAGGACTGAATTCCAAGCAGTCCGATTGGTCGATCGAGGTAATAGTGCTTTGCCATAGAATGTAGCAACATAGACTTGGTTATAGCCTTTATTAACCATCCGATCGAATATTTCTTCTAAGGAACCAGGGCGGATATCACAAGGATAAAGCCGAACCCAAATTGCCTGATTTTTTAACCAGCTTTTCTGCCGACACTGCTGAACGTAATTAACGTGTTTTTTGATGATTTCACTGTATTTATTTTGGCTATTGCGATCTCCCTTTTGGGCTGCTAGTCGCAAGACATTTTTGGCACTGACTTCTGCTGGTGGGATTTGACAATAGTCTGCATTGGGCGAACTTTGGGCTGAACTGGATTGAGCATAGTAGCTTTGCCCAATTAAGCTACTCATTGCGAACACCCCTAGCAATAATTTCTGATGCCACTTGTGCCGATTCGATGCCACTAGCGAGACAGGAAAATTTTTGTGGAGCGTACAATCCATATTATCGATCGCAGGTAGCAAGTAGAGTAGGTAGGCTTTTCAGTATAAAAGAGAAGCCAATCTACAAAATCGACTTCCCCTCTAACTCTTTTTCGTTTGGACAGATGATTTACTCATAAAGTTCCAAATCCAACCGGAAAAGATCGGCACAATTGCTCCTTGCGTAAAAGGGCGGTGCTGTTGGGTTTGACAAGTCGAACCCAACAGCAACGCCGCCAACCTACATGTTTCGCTGTAATGCTGACTCGATTTGCTTGAATTTTTGCTCTAAACTAGTTCTGAGTTTCGCTGGTAAAGGGCGATTGGGATAAGCAGCGTAGTGAGCAGCCAGAGAATTGAGAGCAGTCCGCATACTAGTGAAGGAACTCAGCTTTGTTAGAGCTGGATCTTGGCGGTAACGGGAAGCAAAATCATTGATATTCAGACGCGCCAAAGACTGTGCCGCGGCTTTGTCTGGAGAGTCGTCGGGTAAAGCTAATACAGCTTTCATGCTGTTGAGGACAGTCATTGTGTCCTGACGATAATTGCCAACTAATCCCCCAGGGCTAGCCGAACAGCCAACTAAACCAACGACAACAACTAGTACTAATGCAAATAACTGCGACCACAGACGCTTGAACATAATTTTTAATGTAAGAATTTTAAACTCTAAAATTACTGTCCATCCTAGCGCGAATCCGATCGCAATGGCTATAGGTACTAGGTTTTAGGTATTATGTGTCACTTCATTTCAGTCGTATCACAAAATCTTGCGCTTGACTATTTTCGATCGATCGACAACGATTAACCTAGTAAATTGGATTTCAATCGGCAAAACAACCGATCGACTAAAACCTTACATGAGTATTTCTCGTCCTTATATTTTGATGTGGACGATTGTTGGCTTATTTCTAACGATCGGTGCCAGCTTTCTCCCTGCCTATGTTACCAGTTCGCCATGGCAATGGCTTAGTACTGGAGTTACTGCTTATCCATTAGGATTTAAGTCTCAAGTTGGGGCTGTTTTGTTAGTCAGTTGTTTGGGCGGTAGAACTGCTGGGGTACTGGCTCAAGTTGCTTACTTATTACTAGGATTACTATGGCTAAAAGTCTTTAATGATGGTGGCGGAATTGAGTATCTCCAGAAACCTGCTTTTGGTTATTTACTTGCCTTTATTCCTGGAGCTTGGGTCTGCGGACAACTTGCTTTTAGGCGTTCACCTCGATTAGAATGTTTAGGTTTGAGTTGCTTGTGTGGGCTAGTAACTATTCATTTTTTTGGGATTATCTATTTAATTTTATTTAAGTTAATTAATTTGCCAGGGCTGGATGATTTCAAATTGTTGGAGTCGATCGCTAATTATTCGATTTATCCAATGATTAGTCAATTGTTACTTGGATGTACGGCGGCATCGATCGCTTTTGTTGTGCGACGAATTATGTTTTATTAAAAATTTATCTGTGAAAATTAGAAATCATTACTTTTGGCTGGCTGCAACTGTCAATATCATCATCGATATTCTTAGTAAAAGAGCGATTGTCGAAAATCTTCGAGTTGAGAGAACCTCTGTTCCGATTATTCCTAATATTTTTCATTTTACCTACATCCGCAATCATGGTGCAGCATTTAGTATGCTTGAGGGTAGCCCCTGGCTGGGATGGTTATCACTATTTGTTAGTTTAGTTTTAGTGGCAGTTGGGATCTTTATAGTTTTTAGTAAATGGGAACAGTTAGGTTTTGGCTTAATTTTAGCAGGTGCTGCGGGTAATGGGATCGATCGATTATTTTTTGGTGGGTCTGTAGTTGACTTTATCGATCTGAGAATAATTAATTTTGCAATTTTTAACTGGGCCGACGTATCGATTAATTTAGGAATTATTTGTTTACTAATTCATAGCTTTATCGATCGACCACGCCAATCTAATCGATAGTAATTAGATGCTTACCGAATCTATAGTAATATGTCGATCGTCTGAAGAATATTTAATCATGTTAAATCTCAAAAAATACTATTACTACTTACTAATATCTGCAATAATCTTAGCTCAGGGATTTAGCTGTAATGATGCTATGGCAAATCCTCGAACAACGATCGTTGAATCCACACCTAAACCTAAAAAATCGAACAAAGTTATCTACACCCCGATTCAATTACCTGTGAATGGAGAAGTCAGAGATATTCTTTCCGATCGAGATATTCCGACTGGAGATGGTGGATTTGCCAGAGATTATGCAATCCAATTAGTAGCTGGAGATCAAATCGCGATCGATCTCAGTTCCGAAGCCTTTGATACTGTTGTTATTCTCCTTAATGCTGAAGGTAAAAATGTCGGTAAAAATGATGATGGCCCCGATGGAACTAGTAATTCTTTGTTATTTCTTAGAATCAAAGACTCTGGTACATATGTTGTTCGCGTTCAAGGCTTTGGTGAAACAAGTAGTGGCGAATTCAAACTTAAAGTTACTAAGTTGAAATCGCAGTAACGGAGAAGGAAGGGCCGTGTCTACCCCAATCCTCCCATCGTTCAACTGTCAACTGTCAACTGTCAACTGTCAACTGTCAACTGTATTGCCTACATCCCGATAGTTTCGTAACCAGCATCGACATAGATAATTTGTCCAGTAATCCCACTAGCGAGATCGCTTGCCAAAAAAGCCGCCGCATTACCAACTTCAGTTTGGGTAACAGTACGCTTGAGTGGCGCAACATCCTCGACGTGATGAATCATATCCAAAATCCCCCCCACAGCCGAAGATGCCAATGTCCGAATGGGACCTGCGGAAATGCCATTGACGCGGACATTTTGAGCACCAAATTCTGAAGCTAGATAGCGGACACTCATTTCCAATCCAGCTTTAGCAATCCCCATCACGTTATAGTTGGGAATCACTTTTACGCCGCCTAGATAAGTAAGCGTGATGATACTTCCACCTGCTGTCATCAATGGTTTGGCTGCACCCGCTAGCCGAGTCAAAGAATAAGTACTGATATCCATCGCTTGAGCGAAACCAGCACGAGAAGTTTTGCTAAAATCCCCAGATAGATCTTCTTTATTGGCAAAAGCTAGACAGTGAATGAGAATATCTACTCGTCCCCATTTTTCACCGACTTCGGCAAATGTGCGATCGATCTGAGCATCATCTTGAACATTGAGCGGGAGATAAATGCTAGGGTTTAGAGGCGCAACCAATTCTTCAACTTTTCGTTCCATCTTCCCCTTCTCGTCAGGAAGATAAGTGATCCCGATATTAGCTCCAGCAGCATGAAGTTGTTGAGCGATGCCCCAGGCAATCGAGCGATTATTCGCTATTCCAGTTACTAAGGCGTTTTTTCCGCTTAAATTTAGCACGACAATTTTATTCCATCTTAACTCGCACGGCTTATGATATCAGTTACCTGTGAGCAGTTACTAGCAATTCTCAGTCGATCGTGCCAAAGGCGAGGCTCCGCATTGACAGAACGTCTAGCTCATACTGAAGATTATTTCACAGACGACTAATCGCCGATCTCTGGCTGTTTGGTAGTCTGGTATACAAAAAACTCTGCTCAAGTCAGATTAAGTGTTGTGTAATACCGTTCCTGCTTGAGTCTGGAATTGTGAGTCTAAATATTCCAAGTGAGTGCAGAGGTAAAATGGTCATAATGCAAGATAAACCAATCGCTACTGTCTTTCAGCAACTGGCTGGAGGAAATTTTCCACCCGTATTAGAGACATTCGATCGCAACAAGACTATTTTCTTTCCTGGCGATCCTGCCGAACGCGTCTATTTCCTCACTAAAGGTGCCGTTAAGCTGTCTCGCGTCTACGAAGCCGGAGAAGAGATTACAGTGGCTCTACTGCGCGAAAATAGCGTGTTTGGGGTGCTTTCTTTGATTACGGGGAACAAGTCCGACAGGTTTTATCATGCAGTTGCATTTACCCCTGTAGAGTTATTATCAGTCTCGATCGAACAATTCGAGAAAGCTCTCAAAGACAATCCCGAACTGTCTTGGATCATGCTCAGAGGTTTATCTTCACGGATTCTTCAGACTGAAATGATGATCGAAACCTTGGCACATCGCGATATGGGATCTAGATTAGCTAGTTTTCTACTAATCTTGTGCAGGGATTTTGGAGTACCCAATGGCAATAGCATCACGATCGATCTCAAACTATCACATCAAGCGATCGCCGAAGCAATTGGCTCTACTCGCGTGACTGTCACTCGCTTACTCGGTGACTTACGCAATGAAGATAATCAAGTCATCTCCATCCAAAAGAAAAAAATTACCGTTCATAATCCGGTGGCTTTGAGTCAACAGTTTAATTAGATGGTAAGGAGTAGAGGGTAGAGGGTAGGGATGAGAAAGTAGGCAGTAGGAAATTACATCCACAAAAGCGTCTACCCTCTACCCTCTACCCTCTACCCTCTAATCAATTTCCACCAACCTAAACCCCATCTGACACTCATAAGCATCGGATTGTGGTTCGCTACAATGGTGGATATTGCCCACTACTCGACCACAACAGAGTTTACCTTGTCGCCAGCGTGGTTGACCATCGCGATCGGCAAGGAGACAAGCTTGACAGACTTGTTGTGGAGCAATAATTTGGTTGTCAATGATGACTACTAACATACACTACCCTCAATTTTTTGGGTCAGGTACAGACGATCTTCAAATCAGTGGAAACTCGATCGTGGCTTTCGCTCTCTTGATTCGCTAAACCCTCAGGCTTTGCCTACTGCAAGAGCGAATCGCTGTCAACTGTTTAATTACGAGCCATTTAACTCTGACTAGGGGTAGCCATAAGTGTAAGTGAAGCAATACACATGTTGTCAGCTAAAATTAGAATTGGCTACATGACACACTTTATACAGTAGATTTTGTCAAGATTACGTAAATTGTGACTATGTTTATTACTAGCTAGACTCAAGCTCCGATTTTTTAGATCGCTAAAGGCTTTAGCAGCTCCTCAGGAGAGGCTGAGGCGAACGATACTTTAACTTAGCTAACTACTATAAGTGTGCCCAGCAGATCGAAACAGTATCATATGGTGCTAAGTCGATCGGATCTCAACTATTTTCTGGAAATTGATGACGCTTCCCCGCGCTCTCTTTTGGATAAATCAGAGCGATTAGTTATGATAGATATCCTGAGAGCTTATAAATCAATTCAGCAATCCCTAACCTAATTTCTAATATCTAGACAATGGCAAAAACTAACTTAGAGTTTTTAGTAGAAACAGATCCAGCGATCGCGAGTTTAATCGGTTCCGAGCTAGGTCGTCAACGCAGTCACCTCGAACTAATTGCTAGTGAGAACTTCACGTCGGCGGCGGTGATGGCGGCTCAGGGTTCGGTACTGACGAATAAATATGCTGAAGGCTTACCTAGCAAGCGTTACTATGGTGGCTGTGAATTTGTCGATGAGATCGAACAAATTGCGATCGATCGAGTCAAGCAGTTATTCGGAGCCGCCGCCGCCAACGTCCAACCCCACTCTGGCGCACAAGCAAACTTTGCTGTCTTCCTGACTCTCCTCAATCCTGGGGACAAAATCATGGGGATGGATTTATCCCACGGCGGACACCTCACCCACGGTTCCCCTGTCAATTACTCAGGAAAATGGTTTGACGTTCAGCACTACGGTGTCAGCAAAGAAACCGAACAATTAGACTACGACATGATTCGGGACATGGCGAAAGAATATCGTCCTAAATTACTGATCTGTGGTTATTCGGCATATTCTCGGATTATTGACTTTGCCAAATTCCGCGAGATTGCTGATGAAGTAGGCGCGTTCCTGATGGCAGATATCGCTCACATCGCCGGATTAGTCGCCACTGGACATCATCCCAGTCCGATTCCTTACTGTGACGTAGTGACTACTACCACTCACAAAACCCTCAGAGGGCCTCGTGGTGGTTTGATAATGACTCGCGATGCCGAACTAGGTAAAAAGCTCGATAAGTCGGTTTTCCCTGGCAGTCAAGGTGGCCCGCTCGAACACGTAATTGCTGGTAAGGCTGTTGCCTTTGGTGAAGCTCTCCAGCCCTCCTTTAAGACCTATTGCGGACACATCATCGCCAATGCACAGGCATTGTCTCATCAACTCCAACAACGTGGCTTTAAAATCGTTTCTGGTGGGACTGACAATCACCTGATGTTAGTCGATCTCCAGTCGATCGGGATGACCGGAAAACAGGCAGATTTATTAGTCAGCGATGTTAACATTACTGCTAACAAAAATACGGTACCTTTCGATCCAGCCTCTCCGTTTGTCACTAGCGGTCTGAGACTTGGTTCTCCAGCGATGACAACTCGCGGGATGGGGACGACTGAATTTGTAGAAATTGGCAATATTATCGCCGATCGATTGCTCAATCCTGAAGACGATCGGATCGCTAATGATTGTGTGCGGCGGATTGCTACTTTGTGTGAAGCATTCCCGCTCTATCCTCATCTAAGTACGCCCGTCCCAGCCTTGGTATAGTTTAAAGTCTGGAGTGCGTTAGATCGATGCTTTCGCGCTCCCTACTGTTGGGTTTTGCTTTGCTCTACCCAACCTAAAACCCAAAGCTTAAAGCCCAAAGCCCAAAGCCTAAAGCCTAAAGCCCAAAGCCCGAAGCCTAAAGCCCACAGCCCGAAGCCTAAAGCCCAAAGCCTAAAGCCCAAAGCCTAAAGCCTAAAGCCTAAAGTCTAACCCCTAACCCGCGTAGCCACCTTTACGAATCAGATCGTCTGGACACAGGTTGGAGACAAAAGTGCTAAACGCTTGACGTTCCTGTTCGTCAGCATCCCGATCTACCGGAATCGAAGCATCAGCAATGACTTCTTCAATCACCCAAATCGGTGCTTTAGTACGGATAGCGATCGCAATTGCATCGCTAGGACGAGCATCAACTTCCCGAATTTGACCATTGGTGTTAATCGCGATCGACGCATAGAAAGTATTATCTTGCAGCGAATTGATCGTAATCCGCTCGACCTTGATATTGCAACTATCAAAGATATTGACAATCAGGTCGTGGGTAAATGGTCTAGGTGGTGTCTGCTTTTCAAGTGCATTGACGATCGCCTTTGCCTGTTCTTGACTGATATAAATAGGTAAAGCACGACGATCTGAAGCGTCTTTGAGTAAAATGATCGGACTCCGAGACACAGCATCCAATGCAATACCCGCTACTTTCATTTCAATCATGGTGTTTTCCTCTGGTGATGTACAAAATTAAGGTGGCTACGAACGTTAAAGTTTAAAGTGAAGACTGACGTAATTAGTCTAACAAGCTTCAACTCTGGGGATCGGTACGGACATGTATCAAGGATGACCTACGAAACACTCGATCGCGTATAGTACTTTGACTGAAAATAGATGTTTACAGGACTAGTCCAATCGCTGGGAAATTTACGCCTTTTAACTGAAGACAGGCTGGAAGTTTCATGCAACTCGGCACATGCAGAGCTAATTTTAACTGATTTAACTATTGGTGATAGTGTAGCTGTTGATGGGGCATGTTTGACAGTCGAACAAATATTACCACAAGGATTTATCGTTACTGTTTCGCCGGAGACGATCGATCGAACAACGATCGGTCAAAGAGATCGTACATCTACTTATGCCAATTTGGAAACATCGCTCCGAGTCGGGGGGAAAATTGGCGGTCATTTTGTCACTGGACACATTGACGGCATCGGTAGACTAGTTTCTAGTAAAGCCACCGCCACTTCCTGGGAGATGCGATTTGCCGCACCTGAGTCGCTCACCGAACAGTGGTCGAATTATCTCAGCCGCTATTTGGTGTCGAAAGGGAGTATTGCTGTCAATGGTGTGAGTTTGACGATCGCTGATTGCGATCGAGGCGGCAATTGGTTTACAGTTGCGGTGATTCCACATACTTACTCTGAAACAAATCTCGCTCAACTTCAGCTCGATGAATGGGTGAACTTAGAGGCAGATATTTTAGGTAAGTATGTCGAAAAGTTGATGATTTCTCCCCATTCTGGTTCGAGGCGCGAAATTATTACGCCTGATTTTTTAGCCGCAAATGGGTATCAGTAGACATTACTACCGAACTACCTCGATCGAGATCCACCATCCACCATTCACCATTCACTAACTACCCTAGATGGCTAATTTGACACTGGTTCGAGAGTAGATCTACTGCGTAAAACTACTGCCCGATTGCCGAGTGAGCTAGATTGTGGTATGATTATACTATAAATTATTTAAAGATAACTGACGATCTCACTTCTAGCAAGAGCACAAAATCAGATGAAGCTAAGTAAAATCGATTTAAGCAACTTAAAAGCGATCGCTCATGATGATGATGGACTCAAGCTCATAATCGAACGTGAAAATGAGATCGAGTATATTGAAATTCCAGCTCCATTAGCTGCTTATGAGGGATTGCAACTGCTAGGATCGATGATTGCATCTCCTACGCCGATTGCCCATAGTGAATCAATCGAGATGTTGCCAGTATATTCGGCGATGGCTGCACAAGTAGGATACGATCGCAATCGGGAGATTTTGCAAATTGAGTTTAACAGTGGCTCGGTTTACCAATATTCAGCAGTCGATCCAGAAGTTTGGGAAGATCTGCAATCGACAGATTCGATCGGCAGCTTTTACAATCAGGAGATTAAATCTTACTATCCATCGGTAAAAATTGAGTAATCCTCGTTGGACTTGGTTTAAATGACGGATCGTCGATAGAATTTAGATAATTATTTAAATTCTATCAGTCGAGCACTATTGCTTGCAGCACAAGATGAGCCAGGTTGTAATTATTGGGGCTGGGCCGACAGGTTTGACTCTGGCGATGTTGCTGGCACAGCGAGGGATTACAGTCAAATTAATTGAAGCGTCCCGCAACTTTCGGCGCACTTTTCGGGGCGAGGCTCTGATGCCGAGTGGGTTAGAAGCGATCGACCAGATGGGACTAACAGACTTGGTAGCACGTATTCCCCATCGCCCCCTGGATGCCTGGGAGTTCATCATCGAGCAGCGTTCGATCTTTCGGGTTGATGAACCGATGGAAGCTGGTGGGAAGCCGTGTACGTTGATTTCCCAGCCAGCTTTTTTAGAGGGGGTGATGGAGTCGGCGAGTAAGTGTCCCAGTTTTGAATTTATCTCTGGAACTGGTGTTCGGGATTTGGTGTGGCAAGACGATCGAGTAGTTGGTGTCACACTGAGCGATAATCGTCAGATCGCCGCAGATGTGGTAATTGGGGCAGATGGGCGAAATTCGATCGTCCGCCAAAAGGCAAATCTCACTCTGGAGACAGAAGCCCAAAGTTACGATATTCTCTGGTTTAAGCTGGCAAGTAGTGCGGATTTTGAAGCGGAAAATATCTTCTACTCGGTGTTGTCAGGTAATGCTGGATTTGGACTATTTTTAGGCTCAGAAGGGCAACTTCAGGTCGGATGGTCGCTACATCAAAACGAGCAAAAGCAAGACGCTCCTGGGCAATGGCGGGATGATTGGGTAGACAAACTGGTAACAGCTTCACCCGACTGGTTAGCCGCAGCTTTTCGACAACAAGCAGACTCGATCGAACGTCCGTTTTTGCTTTCGGTGACAGTCGGGCGTTGTCCTAGTTGGCACATCCCAGGGGTACTACTTCTAGGCGATGCGGCGCATCCGATGTCGCCAATTCGTGCTCAGGGCATCAATATGGCGTTACGTGACGTTGTAGTTGCTACCAATCATCTCGTGCCACTATTGCAGCAACACCCCAAGTTCGCCGAAATTGATGCCTTACTGCCCCAAATTCAAGCCGAGCGGGAACCAGAAATCATTCAGATTCAAAAGCTGCAACGCGCCGAAATAGCCCAGGGTGAGCTACTGCGAAATTATCCACCGATTCGGTATGCCGTCAGTCGCCTAGCACCACGAATACCACTATTCCGCCAGCGGATTCGGCAATCTTGGATCGATCGACAACTCCAGTTACGCCGAGGATTTACACAAGTGGATCTAAAAGTGTGAGAAGATGTCTAAAATGTATCTATGTGTCGGCTCATGGCATCTCCCCTTGATGTGGGCGCAGCCTCTGGGCTGGAGAATCGATCTATTCAGATCTTAGCGATCGAATCCGATCCAGTGATCCAGTCTGGACTAGTTACCTGTCTAAATCGGTTTCCAGATTTACAAGTATCTGCTGATGCTGATGATGTTGGGGCTTGGCAAATTCTGACAGAGCGAGTGGGCGAACCGATCGCGATCGATCTGATCTTATTAGGATTACGATCGGATCGGCACCTCGAAGATGGCTCGAATTTAGTCTTCTGTCGAGCCGTTAAAGCTAGATACCCCAACTTACCAATTTTATTATTAGCAGCCCCTCGATCGCCAGATTTGACCGTTGCATTTCAACTGGGAATTGAAGGTTGCTGTCTTCGAGGTGCCTCCATTCTAGATCTAGTCGCCAGTATCCGCCAAGTCGCCGCAGGGCAAACTAGTTGGACACCAGAAATTTTACAACAGGTAATCATTGGGACAGAAATTCGTCCGCAGAATTGGTTTAATGGTGTTGGCAATCGATTAAGATTATCTAGTCTCCAGCAGATTGAAACTACATTAACAGAACTAAACACCAATCTTGACGGCGATCTTTCAGTAGTCGATCGATTATTATTAACCGGACGCAAACGCGAACTCAATACTGCTCGGTGGCTAGTCAAGCGACTACTTCCTACTGGTTCAGTTATTTTGACACCCCTACTCGATCCGGCACCTAGTCAATTAACACTATCATCCCCGATCGATCTTAGCCTTAATCCTCAAGTACAAACACTATTCGATCGGATCGCCGCAAAATTACAATCTGGCTTAGAAAATCTCACCAATACCCCATTAGAAATTGATATTCTGCGCCAGGAAAAGAAGCGAGAATTATTTTATTTGATTTTGCGTCAGTTTGAAGGACTGCTAGATGAATTACGCTTTTCTCAGGTGACGATCGAGCAACTGGCAGCAAAAGAGCCTACGATCTTGCAAGACTTGTGGGCATCCGTGACGACTGACTTTTTTGGGAGATATTATATGGTGTCGATCGAGGATCGTCAGATTGAAATCATCCCGATCTTACTTCAAGATATCGCGATCGTTCAGACTGAAATTATCGCCAAAATCCCTCAATCGATCGAGCTATTAAATTACTTACTATTTAAAACACCCCTAACAATAGACAATACTATTTGTGCAGTTGGGACTATCGCCGCCGAAGAGCGTGCCTGTATCCTGTTAGAAAATCTCACGATCCAGATCGCTAATGCCGTGATGCAGCCATTACTCAATCGCTTTGGTAATTTGGAATCGATGAAATCTGGCTTTTACGATCGACGATTGCTCTCTAGTCGAGAGATCGAACGCTTTCGCAACGATCTCTCATGGCGGTATCGGATCGATCGATATATTGGCGAACCTCAGGCTATTTTTGAAAGCCAATATCGACTATTTATTTTCACAGCTTATGGGATTAAAAGAGTGGCTATTTATGCCCCGCGCCCACAGGAATTAGATCGACTGGTTGGTATTCCTTTAGTAGTAACTTTAGCTCTAGAGACAAGAGATGCACTCTCACCACGAGTCAAGTCAGCAACTACGTTTATTGGTAGTAGTATTGTATATCTACTTACAGAAATTATCGGTCGGGGAATTGGCTTGATCGGTCGGGGAATAGTCAAAGGAATCGGCAATATTTGGCAAGAAAGTAATCGCAATCGCAAGGAGTAACTATGCAAAGTACCCGTCTCAATACACTAATCGATCGCATCAATCAACAATTCATTCAATGGAGCGAAAATCCCTGGCGGCGATCGTCTCTACTGATTATTAGTCTACTGTCTGGTAACTTTCTTGCCTCTGCGGTCGCCACATCCAGCGGACAGAGAACCGATCAAGATGTTTTTACCAGTCTCACTCTATTAACGATCGTCGAGTCGATCTCTTGGCTCACTTATGGTACCACTTTAGGCAAGCGTAAATTGGTAGAAGCCAACGCAATTATCGGTCAGCGTCCGATTTGGATCGCCATCTTAAATAGTCTAAAATTAGGACTAGTTTACGGCTTATTTGTCGAAGCATTTAAACTCGGTAGTTAATTTGCTTCGTTCTATCACCGCCCTGAACTATAAGTGTTTCGTTCCGAAAGGCTACGCCAACGGGCTAACAGCACAAGTTCGTTGAAACGAACTGACCAATTGCTTAGTTCGTTTCAACGAACTTGTGCTATTGGCCCCGAATTCATTCGAGGGCTGTGCCCAAACGAAGCTATAAGTCATCGATCGGAAATCCTTATTCCGTTGGCGTAGCCTCTCCGACAGGAGACACTCAGGTTAATTACCTCGATCGATCGTTAATCTAGACGACACGATCGTAAGATATACCTAAGGAAGTAATCTTAGGTAGAGTAAAAGCGGTGCTGGATATTAGACAGATTCGAGAACAGCCAGAATTGGTACAGACAAAACTAGATCGCCGAGGCGTAGGTGTCTACAACATCCAACCCATTCTCGATCTGGATAAACAACAGCGCGAACTAGAATCTACGCGCAGTCAACTTCAGGCGCGTAGCAACGAAATCGGTAAACTCGTCGGTGCGAAAATGGGCGCGAAAGTCGATCCCAACGCGCCAGAAGTTCAAGTCCTCAAAACCGAAGGAAATACTGTCAAGGCGCAGTTAAGCGAACTTGAACCAGCCGAACGAGAACTCAAAGCGCAGATTCACACGCTGATTTTACAACTACCCAACCTTCCCAGCGATAATATCCCGATCGGTAAAAGTGAGGATGAGAACGTCGAACTCCGCAAGTGGGGCGACGAATATATCCCTACCAATCCCCAAATTCTGCCCCACTGGGAGATTGGCGAGAAATTAGGCATCCTAAATTTCGAGAGTAGTGCCAAAATTGCTCAAAGTCGATTTGTGACTCTCATCGGTGCGGGTGCGGCTTTAGAACGTGCTTTGATTAGCTTCATGCTCGATCGACAGATTGCGGCAGGATATACTGAAATTAGCCCGCCAATCCTAGTCAATACCGCATCCATGACTGCAACTGGGCAACTTCCCAAATTTGCTGAAGACAGCTTCAAATGTGCCGAAGACGATCTGTGGTTGATTCCTACCGCCGAAGTTCCCGTTACCAATATCTATCGCGGCGACATCCTCACTAGCGAACAACTCCCGATTCACCACTGCGCCTATACCCCTTGCTTTCGGCGCGAGGCTGGAAGTGCAGGGCGAGACACGCGGGGATTGATTCGCCTCCACCAGTTCAACAAAATCGAGCTAGTCAAATTCGTTCATCCCGATACCTCCGCACAGGAACATGAAGCCCTCGTAAGGGATGCAGAAGCCATCCTCCAGGCTCTAAAACTCCCATATCGAGTATTGGAACTCTGCACCGGAGATATCGGCTTCAGTGCGGCAAAATGCTATGACTTGGAAGTCTGGCTACCTTCTGCTGGCAAATATCGAGAAATTTCTAGTTGTTCCAATTTCCACGACTTCCAAGCACGGCGGGGTGATATCCGCTTCAAAGAAACGGGGAAAAAAGGCACTCAATTCGTCCATACCCTCAATGGTTCGGGATTAGCTGTGGGTAGAACGATGGCAGCAATTTTAGAGAATTATCAACAACCAGACGGCGCGATTAAAATACCTGAAGTATTGCAATCGTATTTAGGTAGAGCAGTCCTGTAGGGTGAGTTCTTAAACAGTTGACACTTCGGCTACGCTCAGTGCAAGCAGTTGACAGTTGACAGCGAGGTTTTTACGATGGGGACTTAGCGGATGCGTTCCCAATACGGTTCGGTGCCCCCCAACCCCCAATTCTGGGGGAGCAAGAAGATAGAAGCCCCCAACCCCCAATTCTGGGGGAGCAAGACTATAGAAGTCCCCCAGAATTGGGGGATTTAGGGGGCGATCCTCACTAGCGAGTCAATTACCCAAATCGACCGCTGATATATTCTTGAGTTCGCTCTTCCTTTGGGGAACTAAAGATAGTGCGCGTATCATCGTATTCCACCAAATACCCAAAACGGCTACCGCCCTCACCAGCTTCGGCATTAAAGAAGGCAGTTTTGTCCGATACCCGTGCGGCTTGCTGCATGTTGTGGGTGACGATGATGATGGTAAACCGTTCCTTTAGCTCGTGAATCAGATTTTCGATCTGCACAGTCGAAATCGGATCGAGTGCGGAACACGGTTCATCCATTAAGATGACTTCAGGTTCGATCGCGATCGTTCGAGCAATGCACAGACGCTGTTGTTGACCGCCAGAGAGCGACAAACCACTTTGTTGAAGTTTATCTTTAACTTCTGCCCACAGAGCCGCTTTACGGAGCGATTGCTCGACTCGTTCGTCCATATTGCCTTTGAAGCCAGCGATTCGCAACCCAAATGCCACATTTTCATAGATGGATTTGGGGAAAGGATTTGGCTGTTGAAACACCATCCCAATCCTTCGACGCACCTCGACAGGATCGATTTTGGGGTCGTAGAGGTTGGTACCCCGATAGGTGATTTGTCCCTGTACCTTAGCACTGGGAATCAGATCGTTGAGGCGGTTGTAGCAACGTAATAGAGTACTTTTACCACAACCCGAAGGGCCAATGAAAGAGACGACATTATTTTTGGGAATGTCTAGAAAGACATTCCGCACCGCCTGGAAGGTTCCGTAGAAAATTGAGACATTATCTGTCTTGATTACGATTTCCTTGTCCGTCATAGCTTCCATAAAATTAGGGATAGAGGATAGTAGTGAGATTTTCCTGAGGGAGCGACTGAAATCACGCGGAGGATACCTGGCGCATGTGTTTCAGTCAACGATTTGCTAAACCCTCAGCTTTGCCGAGGGTTTAGCGAGACAAGACAGCGAATCAAGACAAGACAGAGGCTACGCTAACGAAATGGAGGATAGTTCCCAATTATTATTTTTTAATAGTACAGAGTCAGCTCGACTCACTCAAATGTGCTTATTGTTATCTAAATTAGGGACGGCTCCACATAGCATTCCCGCACACGCTCGAATTCATTTGCCACACTACACCATTAAAAATCTAGTAAACCTTGCGACGAGAAACAATTCGAGCGATGATACCGATCGCTAAAATCAGTACCACAATCAGTAGAGCAGCTACCCAAGCTAATTGTTGTTGATTCTTGTATGGAGAAATCGCAAAGTTGTAGATCAACACTGATAGAGTAGCTGTAGGCTCCCACACTCCTTTGATATCATACTGGTTAAACAGAGCTGTAAACAGCAGTGGAGCTGTCTCTCCAGCAGCTCTAGCGATCGCCAGTGTCACACCTGTCGCGATAAATGGCAGTGATGCAGGTAAGACGACTTGGGTGACAGTTTCAAAGTTAGTTGCTCCGACACCTACAGCAGCGAGTCTAGTAGTTTTAGGTACGGATTTAAGTCCCTCTTCAGCAGTGCGAATAATAGTAGGTAGCATCAAAACTGATAGTGCAACACCACCAGCAACGGCTGAGAAACCACCCGTGAGCAAAACTACAATTCCGTAGGCAAATAGTCCAGCAATAATCGAGGGTACGCCACTGAGGACATTAGTGCAAAAGCGCACAAAGTGAGATATCCAGTTACCCTGACTAAACTCGATGGTGTAAATAGCAGTTAAAACACCAAAAGGTATACTGATGATAGCACCGATTAGGCAGGTAAGAAGTGTACCCACGATCGCGTTTCTAAACCCGCCACCGGACATTCCTGCCGCAGGTGGCAGTTCGGTAAAGACTGCTGGCGAAAAGCCGCTCAGTCCATTGGCGATGACCATATATAGAATCGAAGCCAGGGGAATAATCGCGATCGCTACACAAGCAAACACCAAGCCAGTCATCACTTTTCCAAATAGCTGACGATTGGGAGCAACAGCAAACTGATTGCTATTGAGATCGGATTGAGCAGGTGATTTAGAAGATAAAGGAGTCATGGTTTAGGTATTAGGCTTTAGGTTTTGAGGCTTTAATTTCTAGTCCTAATTTTCAACCAATTTATTCAACCTGCTGAAAGCGACTGACGAGTGCTTGTGCCAATACATTTACCAACAGCGTCAACACCATCAAGATTAAGGCTTCATAGAATAGTGCTGACTTCTGAAGACCGCTGGCTTCACCAAACTGGTTGGCAATCAGTGAAGAGAGTGTCGAAGCTGGAGCCAACCAAGATACATTGACTATATTGGCATTGCCGACCAACATCGTCAGTGCCATCGTTTCGCCCAATGCTCGTCCTAGTGCCAGCATAATCGAGCCGATAATCCCTGAAAGTGCCGCTGGTAGGAGTACTTGCATGATAGTTTCCCACCGAGTCGCGCCCAATCCATAGGCTCCCTGACGGAGTTTTGGCGGTAAGGAAGTCAAGGTATCGCGGGAGATCGCCACGATCGTCGGTAAAATCATGATTGCTAGTACCAAGGATGCGCCAAAAAGCTGCCTTCCACCTGGCTCAGTGGAAAAGAAGGGAATCCAGCTAAAATTCTGATTGAGTCCCTGTAACAGTGGTTTAATCGCAGGTAGGAACACAAATAATCCCCACAAGCCGTAAACCACACTCGGAACCGCCGCCAGTAGTTCGATCGTAAATGCGATCGGTTGGAGAACTTTTTGTTGTAAAAAGTTTTCGGTCAAGAAAATCGCCACGCCAACGCCCAGAGGTACTGCGAATATCAGTGCCAGGAGGGAACTCATGACAGTACCATACACATGCGGTAATGCCCCATAGATATTTTTAACTGGGTCCCAGGTGCTATCAAACAAAAACCCCAAGCCAAATGCCTGAATCGCTGGTAGGGCAATTTCCAGCAGGGAGTAAGCGATCCAAATCAGGATCGCACCAACTGAAATCGCTAATCCCAGGGTTAACAGCCGAAAATTTTTGTCGATCGATCGAACTAGATTGAATCTAGTCGATGCCTCTAAGAGAGATGTTTCCTGGGGATCTGAAGGTTTTGCAGTCATAAAAGTTTATTTGACTTTGTTGAGTTCTTCTTTTACCTTAGTTACCAATCCAGCTTCTAGTGGTACATAGCCTAGCTCGGTGGCTGTAGCTTTACCTGTAGTCAGTGACCAATCAATCACTCCTTTCAATGCTGTTTGCTTGGCGGGATCTTTGGACTGTGGATATAGCAATAGCCAAGTCAGACCGGAGATGGGATAAGCTTTAGGGTTGGCAGAGTCTGCTACTGTCAGGGCGAGATCGGCTGGCACTTTTTCGCCGACAAATGCTTCAGCACCTGATTCTGGGGATGGAGCGATGAGCTTACCAGATTTGTTTTCGATCGCTGCCATTGCTAAATTAAGTTGTTTCCCATATGAGTACTCAACATACCCGATCGAACTGGGCGTTTGTTGGATCTGTGCGGCTACACCCTCATTACCTTTGGCACCTGTACCGACGGGCCAAGATACAGATTTATTAGCCCCTGCCGTCCATCCAGCCCCACAAGCAGCTTTGAGGTGAGTTGTGAATTGGTAAGTCGTCCCACTACCATCAGAACGGTGGACAAATTGAATAGTTTGGTCGGGCAGTTTGGCACCAGCATTGGTTTTAGCGATCGCGGGATCGTTCCATTTCGTAATCTTACCTCCAGCAATCCCACAGTAAGCTGCACGAGATAGTTTCAGATCTTTGACTCCATCCAGATTGTAGGCAAACACTACACTTCCGCCAGTCATCGGCACCTGAATTGGTTCGGCACCATATTTTGCTTTAAACTTCGCCCGCTCTTCAGGCTTCAACGGTGCGTCTGTCGCGCCAAAATCCACAGTACCTGCCAAAAATTGCTCCACCCCAGCACCACTACCTACAGACTGATAGCTGATTTGAGTGCCAGGATTTGTTTTGTTGTAGTCACTAAACCAGCGTTGGTATAGAGGAGCTGGAAATGATGCTCCAGCACCGCTCAGAGACGAACTGTTGCCACTTGCTGCGGGTGCAGCCCCACTAGGTGCAGCTCCGCCTGATGGTGGTGTGGCGACATCGGGACTCTTGGGCGTACAAGCGGACACTGATAGCCCGAACATCAGGGCGATCGGTATCCGAATCATGAGTGACCTACTGATGTTTGAGTCGGTTTTTTCGCCAACTAAGCGATTTAGTTGTTTGCCGTTCATACTCATTTCTCCTCAAATTTATTGTTGTTTAGATTGTTCAAAATATTCACGACCAAAAGTACGTGAACCCGTTAGTTGAATCTAATCTGTGGGTATCTTTAAGATATCGAAGCTTAATATCTATCTCAAACGAGTAGCTTAACCCCAAGCGGACAGGAATTCAGCACTGTCCCCATAAGTCAACATTGCCGCTCGTTACTCAGATAGGATTGCTATATCGCTCTTGAAGTACTTAAATTAGACCTTAATTAATTCTATGCTTAATTACATTGAGCATAGATCGACCGTAAGTGTTTTTTGGTTAACAATAGGTTAAGGTTTGACACCTAGCTCGATCAGTTTTTAGCAATAGCAGCACTGTAATAGTGAGTTAGTCAGGTTTCCACGCTCAACAACAAATTCTCATAAAAAATGTCTGTAATGTTGCTAAATCATTACAGACATTTTTTATTTCCAAGAGCTAAAGTAGGGAGCCAGATTCACACTCACAAACTATCGATCGAATTGACCCATTCCTGTGAGCCGATCCATAGATCATTGACTTAACAAAGCCCCGGGGTTTAAATTCCCCACCTTGCTTTCTTGTCTTGACCGAAATCGCTAAACCTTCGGCAGAAGCCCAAGTGTGGCGAATCGCTGTCAACCATCAACTGTCAACTGCTTGCACTGAGCGTAGCCGAAGTGTCAACTGTCAACTGTCTAACTATCGATCCGATAATATTCTTTGGTTGCCTCCAGATATCCCCAGGCTAGACCTTCAGGATCGCGGTTGCGCGTCCAGTCAGTAAAGTTTGGTTCGCTCCGTCGCTTGTATACAGTACTAGCATGAACATCTAACCGCTTGGCTAGTTCAGACTGAATAATCGTCACTAGAGGGGTGTGAGTGGGGGCTTCAACTGATGGTAACTGTCGTGGATCTTCGTTGGGATCGATCGTGGCGATAGCGTTGAGATCGATCGACTCAGTGAGATTGCTGGACTCAGCAGCGGCTGGTGGAGTAGATTGAGATTCTAACCCAACTAGATCGATCGACTCAGAAACTGCTGGAGTCGATCGAGCGGTGATTGGTGAAATCTCTGCTGTAACGGGGCTAGATATTGCGGAAGTAGCTACATCGGGAGTAGATTCAGACTCTAATCCTACAGGAACAGATTCAGTTGGAGTCACAGGTGAGAAGGCAACGACTGGATTTGTCGCTGGCATCATTTTTGGCGTTGGTGTCTCAGGCTCACTATCATCAAAAATCCTGCCTAGAGTAGTAATCGAGACAAAATAGTAAATTTGCCCACCGTCGGGATGTTGACGGCTACCAGTGCCAAATTCGCTGGCTCTAGCAGCTAAATACCGATTGGATACAGCCCCAGAAACTTTGGCGTTGAGAGAGAGATCGAGCGGGGTGATTTCGCCACGATTTTGGATGATTAGTTGTTGAAAAACCGGATCGATCGATCGAGCAGTTTTCGACCATTCATAGCCTTGCCACACATTACCACCAGCGATGAGCACAGTCACAGCCAAAATGAATGGCCACGCTACAAACAGCGCAGACATCGCCAGTGCTGCTGGGATCAGAATCAGCAGAAAACCTGTGGCACTTTTCGTATTTATAGCTCTTTCAGGCATTTGCCCTATCGTTTTAAAATTTAATAAAGATTTGAGTCGATTGTACCGCTTTCGGTGCATGTCTGTTCGGACTAGTCACCGATCTTTACGCCTTGTGTTTAGGTCTTTATTTTGGTGAAAAAGATCGGATCTGGGTTCTATACTGTTTCAAAAAGCGTGGCTGGCTCACCTGATGGTCTAATGGGCAACTAGTTGGTTCACCGCCCAAAAGGTGAGCCAACTAATTGCCCAGCATAGAGGAATATCCCTCAGATCGGTAACTTTGATTTTCGATCTGGGGTAGATATATTTAAATTATTTGTAATTGACAATTCTGGCAAAATCAGCAGCAGCCAAACTTGCACCACCAACTAAGACACCATCGATCTGGGGCTGTGCCATGATTTCGTCGATATTACTGGGCTTGACTGAACCGCCATACTGAATCGTGACATTAGGATTGCTTAACCGAGAGCGAATCAGCTCAATTACGCGATCTGCTTCACTAACTTCACAATTTTCTCCAGTTCCAATTGCCCAAATTGGTTCGTAAGCAATTACTAGCCGTTCTTGGTCGATTCCCACCAAATCTCGCTCCAACTGATTGATAATAATCTGTTCGGTTTCATCAGCATCCCGTTGTTGTTTTGTCTCCCCAACACAGAGAATCGGAATCAACCCATGATTTTGAGCAGCTTTGAGTCGTAAATTTACGGTTTCATCAGTTTCACCAAAATACTGACGGCGTTCGCTATGTCCGACGATGACGTATCTCACTCCCATTTCTGTCAACATACTGGCCGAAATCTCGCCTGTATAAGCCCCACAATCTTCCCAGTGAACATTTTGGGCACCCAACCGAATCCGATTACCGTGCAGACTTTTATTGACAATGGTTAAATCTGTAAATGGCACACACAAAACCACTTCACGATTTTCAGGAGCATCATCAATTGTAGAGACAAATTCCATCAAAAACTCAGTGGCTTCACCTTGAGTTTTATACATTTTCCAATTACCAGCAATAATAACTTTACGCACAGTCTAAATTTAGATTACTCTTGAGGGTTACTTTCCATATTCTCATGAATTAGGCTTTAGGCTTTGGGAATTAGGCTTTAGGAGTTAGGCTTTAGGCTTTAGGGTTTGGGGTTTGGGGTTTAGGGTTTGGGGGTTGAGTCTCTACTGATTTGTGACTTTGCCACCATAGAAACAGCGCGATCGTACTGGAGGGCAAAAAGACAGCCAGCAGTGCGATCCCAGTCGTCGGTACTGGTGCGAGACTTTTTCCAAAGTAGTTAATCGCGATCGAGATGGCGACAGATGGTAATAACATTTTGAGTAATAGTCCAACTTGTGACACTTAATTAATCTCTATCCTCAAATTTATGATGCAATTTAGCGAACTGATAACTAAACTAGGGTCTACGATCGCAGCTAGTAGTTTAGAGACGGCTAGCCATCTCCACCCAATTTTAACTGGCTTGGCACCGATCGAGACGGCGACATCTGGGACGATTAGCTACATCGAGGGGGATAAGTTTGCCAAGTTTGTCAGTAGTACTGCGGCGAGTGCCTTAATTTTACCGATGAATCAGGCGATCCAAACTCAAGCAACCGAGCGCGGGATTGCTTGGATCGCAGCTAGCGAACCGCGATTATTGTTTGCCCAAGTCATCAAACTATTTTATCAACCGTTCCGACTGCCAACAGGGATTCATCCTAGCGCGATCGTCGAACCAGGTGTCGAACTAGGCGAAAATGTCTCGATCGGTGCCCATGTGGTAATTCAATCTGGAGTGAAGATTGGCGATCGTGTCACGATCCATCCCAATGTAGTTATTTACCCCGATGTCCAGATCGGATCTCGCACCATCCTTCATGCCAACTGTACGATTCACGAACGAGTGCGGCTCGGTGCTGATTGTGTCATCCACAGTGGGGCGGCGATCGGCTCAGAGGGCTTTGGATTCGTCCCGACGGCGACGGGATGGTTCAAGATGGAACAGGCGGGTTACACGGTCTTGGAGGATGGTGTGGAAATCGGTTGCAATAGTACTGTCGATCGACCTGCGGTGGGTGAGACGCGGATCGGTCGAGATACGAAGCTAGATAACTTAGTCCACATCGGACATGGCTGTCAGATCGGCTCTAATTGCGCGATCGCCGCCCAAGTTGGTTTAGCTGGAGGTGTCAAAGTTGGGAACCAAGTTCTGCTGGCTGGGCAAGTCGGCGTAGCCAATCAAGTCACCATCGGCGATCGCGCAATTGCTTCATCCAAAACAGGTATTCATAGCAACGTCGAACCAGGTGAAATCGTATCGGGCTATCCCGCAATTTCCCACAAGCTGTGGCTCAAAACTGCCGCGATCGTCAATCGACTACCAGAAATGTATCAATTCTTTAAACAAAATCAACGTAGCTAAATTCGGGGATGGATTAGGAAAGTTGCTCTTTTGCACTGGTAAAAGCCTCAGCCATCACCGCTTGAATTTGTTGCGGATCGGGGTTTTTGCCACCCATCAGATCGCCAAAATAAACACAAGCACTTTCGCCTAATGCCAAAGTGTATGCAGCCGCCCAGGAAGCAGAGATGACACTGCCAAAGCCAGGAATAAATTTAATTAACTGTCGTGCTACTAATTGAGCGACAAAACCACCCGCGATCGCGCTAACTACTCCTCCCGCTTGCGATCGAGTCAATGTTTGCCCATATAATTTTCCCAATAATCCGACCATCGAGACTTGAATGGCAGTCAGCACGGGCAGATCGGCAAAGGGGAGGGGAATGGCTGCGACAGTTCCTGCCGCGATCGAGAACGGTAAAATATAGCGACGGGCGACATCCCGATAGATATTGCCGAGTTTATCGCCTTGTTCGTCCTGAGCGGATGTCCCAGCACCCAGCAATTGAGACATGGCTCTAGCTTCGGCTTCAGGCAACAGCTCGGCGAGGTTTTCGCGCATCGTCTCCAAGCCATAGAATTCGGGTGTGTAGCCATCTTCTGGCAAAGTGAAGTCAATCGCCACAGATCGCTCGAATAGCCCTGCAAATGCCTGCTGGATGGCTGTGAAGGCTCGATCGACTGACTCTATGCTAGTAGGGTGTTCGGGATGTTCGGATTGAGTGACTGGATAAACTTCATGCAAACAGGTGACTGCGAGTAGACAGGGAATCTGCGGATATTTTCGACGTAATTCTTGGGCGATTTGGCGGAGCGTATCGATCGCAAAGTCATTAATTTTGACTGTGAGAATGATAATGCGGGGGCGAGTAGTTTCGGCTTCGAGATCGCCGATTAGTTCTTGAATCAGGCTCTGGGTATCGCGATCGATATCACCCAAGCCGACTGTATCTGTAAATACCAATAATGGCAACTCGCTCGAAGGATAATTGTAGCGGGTGGTGGATTGGGTATGGGGGCGAAATCCCTGTCCGACAATTTCGGCGGATACTCCCGTCAATCCCCGCACGATCGAACTTTTACCAGCTTGGGGTTTGCCGATGAGTAGGGCTTCGGTAGTGGGTAATTGCGATCGCACACTCGCTAAAATCTCCGCGATCTGAGCGTCATCAACACTAAACCACTTCCCGACTGTTTGCGCTGCCTTATCTACAGGTAAAACTTGCATCGCTCGTGATGTAGCCGCGTCCCACCCTTCTTTCAGGCGATCCGTCCAGATATTCAAGGCTGACTTTTGTTCGGATCGATCGCTCGAATCTGGAGGAGTCGATGGAGATTTTGGTTCTGGCACGATCGTTAGGGAATGATGGCACTAATAACTACTTCAATTATCCGCCTGTCGATCATTCTTGGTGGCGTGTTATTACGGTAGTATTTACCGTCAATCGATTGTAGCTCAAACCGTCAGATACCGTCACATTCAAGCAGTGACAGGAATATACTTGCCGACCGCCATGTCAGGGTAATGTGTGTACGATATTATTAAAGACCCAAAAAATCTCGGTAACTAATGATGAATGCAAAAAAATCCAAAACAGAAAGAATTGATGTTCGCACCACTGTTGCAGCTAAACAATTATTACAACAAGCAGCAGCAACTGCTCATACAAGTGTGAGTGAATTTTTATTGGAAAATGGGTTGCAAGCAGCACAAACAACATTAACAGATCGAAGATTGTTTGTGCTTGATGACGATCGCTGGCAAGCATTTCAAGAGGCACTCGATCGACCAGTACAAGAAAAACCTCAGTTAAAAAAATTGCTAACTGAGCCAGGAATTTTTGATTAATGTCCGATCTTAATTCTCGATCGTTTATTGAAAAATTAACAGCACAACATTCAGTAACTCACTTTGATTGTGGACGAGTAGAACTGAATCAGTTTATCCAAAAATATGCTTATCAAAATCAGCAAGCTAATAGTAGTCAGACTTATGTAGCTATTGATGAAGATACGATCGTCGGCTACTATACCTTGACAGTTGGTTCAGTTATTCATACTCAAGCTCCTAGTCGAGTTACTAAAGGACAACCAAAACATCCGATTCCAGTGATGATTTTGGCGCGTCTGGCGGTGGATCTGCGATTGCAAAATCGCGGTGTGGGGAAGGGTTTACTTAAAGATGCCCTCAAACGTACCACTCAAGCAGCCGATATTGCAGGTATCCGCGCTCTATTAGTTCATGCTAAGGATGCGGATGTAAAAAATTGGTACGAACGGTTTAATTTTGAGCCTAGTTGTTTCGATCCATTCTCTTTATTTCTGCTTTTAAAAGATTTAAAGAAAATACTAGAAATAGATTAAAGCAGTTTAAATTGAACTGCTATAGAACAAAACCTTCCCTAACCCACAATTCTATAAACTTGAGCCACTAGCCATCAACACCCCTTGCATTTTATTTAAAGTATTAATGAGGGTTTCTACCTGCTCGTTGGGACGCAATACGCCTAAACCTCTGGCGGTGACTTTACCAGTACTATAGACATAGCGCGATCGACTGCTATCGGTGAGATATTCGGCGAGTAAATTCCAGGCTGGTTCCGCCATTGGGGTTTCTAAAATAACGTGTTGTTTGCCATCGGGACGAATCCGACTAAAGCCAAGTTGTTTGGCAATTTGTTTGAGTTCGACGATGCGGAATAATTGTGCGGCTGGCTTGGGAATTTCACCATAGCGATCGTGCCATTCGGCGGCAATATTTGTGAGTTCTTGTTTGGTATCTGCTGCGGCTACCGATCGATAGGCACTCATTTTTTGCTCTAGATCGGAGATATAATCAGCGGGAATCATCGCGGTAACTTTGAGATCGATTTGGGTATCATCTACTTGCGGAATTTCCTGTCCGCGAATCTCTTTAATTGCTTCTTGCAGCATTTCCATGTACAAGTCAAACCCGATTACATCCATCTGTCCCGATTGTTCTGCGCCTAGTAGATTTCCGACTCCCCGAATCTCCATATCGCGGGTGGCTAGTTGATAACCAGAACCCAACTGTGTGAACTCCTGAATCGCTTTTAACCGCTGTCTAGCTGTCTCGGTTAGTGTTGTTTCCTTCGGGAAAAATAACCAGGCATGAGCTTGAATTCCCGCACGTCCGACGCGCCCCCGGAGTTGATACAATTGGGACAATCCAAACCGATGAGCATCTTCAACTAAGATCGTATTAACGCGGGGGATGTCTAAACCCGACTCAATAATCGTAGTACAAACGAGTAAGTCTGCATCGCCATTACTAAACGTCAACATCGTTGATTCTAGTTCCGATTCGTCCATTTGTCCGTGAGCGATCGCAATCCGACAAGATGGGATTACCTCATGAATTTTGGCAGCAGTTTCTTCAATTCCTTCGATTCTGGGCACTACATAAAATATCTGTCCGCCGCGATCGAGTTCTTGCCGAATTGCTGTCTCAACAGCTTCGATTTTGTATGGTGACAAATGAGTATCGATCGGGCGACGTGATGGTGGTGGTGTGGTAATTAGGCTCATTTCTCGGACACCAGACAGCGACATATATAGAGTACGCGGGATCGGAGTCGCCGAGAGAGTCAGTACATCAATTTGACTTTTGAGGGTCTTAATCTTCTCCTTTTGATTTACGCCAAAGCGTTGTTCTTCATCGATGACTAATAAACCTAAATCTTTAAATTTCAACTCTTTACTCAGCAGTTGATGAGTACCGATAACTATATCTAGTTCGCCAGTTTTGAGACGTGCCAGAATATCTTTACGCTCCTCGGCTGTCCGAAAGCGATTGAGCAATCCAACATTAATCGGATAGGGTGCAAATCGTTCTTTGAGAGTGTGATAATGTTGCTGAGTTAAAATCGTTGTCGGCGCGAGAAATATCACCTGTTTATTTGCAGTGACAGCTTTAAATATCGCTCTAATTGCTACTTCAGTTTTACCGAATCCGACATCGCCACAGACTAATCGATCCATCGGTCGATCGCTTTCCATATCCCGCTTGACATCTTGAGTTGATTTCAACTGATCGGGCGTTGGTTGATAGCGGAATGAGTCTTCTAGTTCCTGTTGCCACGGTGCATCGGGTGGAAAAGCAAACCCTTCTTTTTGCGATCGCTCGGCATACAATTTCAGCAAGTCAAATGCCAATTTCTTAATCGATTTCTTGACTTTTGCCTTCGTCTTTTCCCAGGCTTGTCCAGATAATTTATTTAATTCTGGTTTTGCGCCCGCAGCTTGACGGAACCGCGACAATACACCTAGTTGATCTGCTGCTACTTTGAGCGAACCATCAGCATATTGAATCGTTAAATAGTCACGAATAATATCATCAGTCTGAATACTTTCAAATTTAATAAATCTTCCCAGTCCGTGATTGCGGTGAACCACATAATCACCTGGACGCAATTTATTAGGATCGACTTGTTTTGATACAGCCTGACGACGTTTGCGAGTATAACCAAAACTAGCTAAAGATTGCTGTCCAAAAAACTCGCGATCGGTAACTAATACCATCCGAAATGTGGGTAGGATAAATCCTTCTAATTCGGCGATTCCAGAGTATTTGATCGCTACAGTCGTATGCTGGATCTGTAATTTGTCGATCGCTGGGAAGTCGCGAGGATTTGGGACAAATTGAGCGGGACAATCATGTTCTTGTAATAGTGATGCCGATCGCGATGGTTGAGCAGATACTAGCCAACTCGAATAACTTTGCTTGTGATAGCCGCGCAAAGTGTCGGCAATTTTAGCAAATTGATGGGGGATAGTGGGAATCGATCGACAGGCAAGATTTAAACCCTCACCACTAACCGCTAATTCATCCAATCGGAGATAGGCAAACCGATCGCGGATTTTAGTAATGCTAGTATCAAACTGTTGATGCCGAATTGGATTACCTGCGGGTAATGTTTCCCATTCCTCCTGCATATACTCCCACCAGCGATCGTTGTGAGCTTGAGCGCGATCGAATTCATCGACTACTACCAAACAATTATCTGGTAAATAATCTATCAGTGAATAGCGAGCTTGTGAATTATCTTCACCAAATATCGTCCCAAAATTTACTGGAGTGAGAGTTAGATTCTCAACTTTATCTAAAGAACGTTGAGTACTCGGATCGAATTCGCGCAATTTGTCCAACTCATCGCCAAACCACTCCAACCGCACCGGAAGCTCCGCCGCTACTGGGAAAATGTCAATAATATCGCCGCGCCGACTCCATTGCCCCTCAACTTCTACCAGTGGGACGCGCTCGTAGCCTAGATATACCAACTGAGTACCCAGCTTCTCCACATCTCCCTCATCCCCTACCCGCAACGTCAAACATCGCGCATCAAACTCCGCTGGTGATGGTAGATGTGGCTGAAAGGCTAGCGTGGTACAGACGATCGCCATTCGCCGATCTCCTCGTCCCCCCGTCTCCCCGTCTCCCTCTCTCGCTGAGAAAGATCGAATATCTGCCAACCCCTGCATCTGTCCCCAAATCATCTCAGATTCGAGGCTAGCATCCTGGTAGGGCGATGATTCTGTCGTGGGATAGAAATGTACCGTTTTCCAGTCCATCGCCTCTAATTGGGCTGCCCATCTACCACCCTCTTCTGCTGTCGCCGTCACCACCACTAAATGTTGCTGCATCCCTTGTGTTAGGGCTGATGCTACTAAACCTTTTGGTAAGCGAGGTAATCCACTCAGATGCAGCGTCCCCTGCTGTTGAAGCTTTAAGAGCAGTTCAGCCGCTAGTTGGGAGCGTTCGAGGGTACGAATTAGTGCAGAAAATGCCATCGTTTGAGTCAGCAATAGATAGTAAATAGCAGCGATCCTGACATCCTGGATTTCGATCGCAACAGATCTGTCAAGACGGGCTATGATTCACACCTTAGCTGTTTTTACCAGATTTTTAAAGGGGAAATGGAGGGGCGCAAACTACCCATGACTTACTTCTAGCCCATTCATTAAATTTGAGCATCACCTCAAACCCAGTTTGTCGAGGTTTAAGGCGATTTTTACTCTAAGTATTTGTCCGACTCTAGTTAACGCTGATGCTGTCCGAATTGCAACTCATAAACTTCATCTTCTTTTTCAGTGACTATTTTCAGGTTCGATCGAGCATAAGCGACGCACAATAAAGCATATCCCTGTGCTTGGAGATCTGTACTTACACCCATCCCACCACCTTGTTCTACTTCCCCTTCCAATACCTGCGCCGCACAAGTGGTGCAGACTCCAGCATTGCAAGAAGTGGGGAGATATATTCCCGCAGCACCAGCCGAGCGTAAAATTGTCTTATCTTCAGGAGCTTCGATCGTGTGAATTTCTCCCTGATGATGGATCTCAACAGTATAAGTTTTCGTCATTGATGGTTAGTGGGTCGGAGTATATGAGAAAATCTTCTCCACTTTAACAATTTCTGGTACTAACGATCGTGTCTCAAATCCGGTTTCAGTTCCCAACTATGTTTCTACCCGTTCGCGTTCGGTCTTTATTAAGATTTGGCTGGAATATCGGTCTGGGGCTGTTAGTATCGATCTGGAGCGGCGGATACTTGCCAAATCCTGCCGTTCGGGCTGCAATATTCGATCGATCTGGGCGTAAAATACCCGATCGAGAAGTCAATTCCGATCGCGTTAACTGGCAGATGCTCTCTACCGCCGCAGGTCGCAAGTACAATGGGGTAGGCGTAATCGATCTCAACTATGGCGTTTGTACGGGGTTTCTATTCGCGACTGGCATCCATCCCAATGCACCTGCATACGTCCTCACCAACGGGCATTGTCAGGGTAGTCTGAGCAAATTATCCACCGACCGCGAAATCATCGTCAATCGATCGACCAAGACCCAATTTATCGTTAACTACTTTCATGATTTTAAACCCGATCGGTTAACTATTCCGGTCAAACGGTTAGTCTATGGCACGATGAAAAACAATGATATTGCCATCCTCGAATTAACCAAAACTCAACGAGAATTGACCAAAGCAGGGATTACCCCGCTCCAAATTGCCCCTAAAACCCCAACTCTAGGCGAACCCCTAATCGTCGTCGGGGTTCCTTCTGAAGGTGTCAAAGACGAACTGAGCTTCCTCCACGCAGCAACCTGTCAAGTTGGCGAATCAGCCAATGTTAAGGAAGATATCTACAACTGGAAAAGATCGATTCGCCATCAGTGCAGCATCGTTGGCGGGATGTCTGGTTCACCGATGATTTCACTCAAAACACAGCAGGTAGTTGGCATTATCAATACTGGCGTAAATGACAGTGCTGCTAAACAACCTCAATGCAGCCTCAATCGCCCCTGCGAAGTGGTAAAAAATGGCTTTGTGCAGACCTTCCCACAAGAAAACTACGGTCAGCCAGTGGATCTAATTCCCCCCTGTTTCGATCGCAGCGGCAGATTCGATCTCGAGCTATCTACCTGCCAATTGGAGCGTCCTTAAACAGTTGACAGCTTGCACTGAGCGAAGCCGAAGTGTTGACAGCGATTCGCTCTTGCTTGGGCTTCTGCCCAGGGTTTAGCGAGTTCTCTACATTCGCCTAATCCCTAAAGCCTAAAACCTAAAGCCTAAAGCCTAAAACCTAAAACCTAAAGCCTAATCCCTAACCCCTAGTCAGAATGACCCCAGTATGTAACAATGGGAGTTTTGCGTAAAGTATCAAGCACTAAGGAAATTTATGTCCCGATATCGCGGACCGAGACTGAGAATTACACGTCGTTTAGGCTCCCTACCAGGACTAACTCGGAAGGAACCACGTCGTGCATATCCACCAGGTCAACACGGTCAAAACCGGAAGAAGCGTTCTGAATACGCAATCCGCCTCGAAGAAAAGCAAAAATTGCGGATGAACTATGGTGTAAACGAGAAGCAAATGCTCCGCTATGTGCGGAAAGCAAGACGTGCTACTGGTTCCACCGGATTAGTTTTATTGCAATTACTCGAAATGCGGTTAGACAATACTGTATTTCGGCTAGCTATGGCTCCAACTATTCCAGCAGCTCGTCAACTAGTCAACCACGGACACGTCACCGTCAACGGACGTACTGTGGATATTGCTAGTTATCAATGTCGCGCTGGCGAAGTGATTGGTGTACGTAACCGCGAAGGATCGAAGAAATTGGTAGAAGCCAATCTCCAATATCCAGGGTTAGCGAACACTCCCAACCATTTGGAATTCGATAAGCCTACTTTAACTGGTAAAGTCACTGGCACGATCGAACGTGAGTGGGTAGCTCTTCAAGTCAATGAGCTGCTAGTCGTCGAGTTCTACTCTCGCCAAGCCTAGAGATTGTGGATTTTGGATGGCGGCTGCATCCAAAATCTATTCTCTTTTCTTTAGGTTTCAGGTTTTAGGTTTTAGGTTTTAGGTTTTAGGTTTTAGGTTTTAGGTTTTAGGTTTTAGGGAAGAAAGTTTTGTAGGTTGGGTAGAGTAAAATGTTGGCGTAGCTCGGAACGAGATCGATCGACAGTCTAGCCGCCGATTTGGGACATGGTGCGGTGATACGATCCGGTAGTACTCCCAGATTCTCGACCTTTATAATTAATTTCTGGTTTGAGCGCGAGTAAATCTTGGACTTGAGATCGCAGTTCCCCTGTAGACACCCCATCACGCAACGCAGTTTTGAGATCTAGTTGTCCGGTTTCGTTGAGCAGACACGGACGCAACCACCCATCCGCAGATAGCCGCATCCGATTGCACCTGTCGCAAAAGCATTCAGACATTTGACTAATAAACCCTAATGTGCCTTGAGCACCTGGAATCGTAAAGACATCAGCGGGGCCATTTCCCTGCACCTGCGCCTCAGTCAAACCCCATTTTGCGCGAATCTGTTGGCGGATCGATTCTGAAGAGATCCAGCCTCGATCGCTAAATAACTCATCGTTACCAATTGGCATAAACTCAATAAAGCGGACGTGCCATTGTTTATCGATGCTCAAAGCCGCTAAGTCTAATACTTCGGTATCGTTGACACCTGGAATTACTACCACATTCAACTTGAGCGGTGTAAATCCCGCTCGATCGGCAGCTAGAATTCCATCCCAGACCTGTTGCCAGCGCGATCTACCAAATGCGCCAACAATCCGATCGAAGGTAGCTTCATGGAGCGAATCGAGGCTGATATTTACTCGTCTGAGTCCAGCTTGATATAAATCTTGTGCCATCCCCGCCAGCAAAAAGGCATTGGTAGTTAAAGAGATGTCTTGAGTTTCTGGTAGGCTGGCGATCGAGCGGACGATATCGACAATGCCACTGCGTAATAATGGTTCGCCCCCAGTCAGCCGAAAACTGTTAAAACCGACAGGGATAAATACTTCTCGAATCAAAGTCAATAACTCATCATCAGTCAAAAGTTGCTGGCGGTGGAGATACTCTAGCTCGGCTCCAGCGGGCATACAATACTGACACCGAAAATTGCAGCGATCGATGAGGCTAATTCGCAAGTAATTTACCTGATTCATGATGATATTGTGCCCGATCGAGGTATTAATTTCTATCTATCTATCGACTCGTTTAGTTTGCATTCAGCCAGAAAACAGCTAGATGCTCCAATCGGTCTCAACTGGTCAGCCGTGCCGCTCGGCACGGCTGATATAATTTATTATGCACGATCGCCTTGCCATGACTCGATCGAGATTAATTTTGGTACACTTTACAAACGGGCAACACTAGCGGCTAGCTGTTTGGTAGATATTTTCATGACGATTCTCTTGCTGCTAAAGCAGATACATTTCAAACACATTGGCGATGCCCAAGATTTACAGATACTGCTGGAGGCTTTCCGGTGACTCTGGACGAACGAGTAAGCACCTTAATTGAGACTAATACAGATCGATCGTGGCGATTTTGGTTTACATTGCCGATCTACCCCTATCGTCAGCGGCAGACCATTCGCACGGAAGTAAAGCCGGACACAATTTGGACATTCGACCAAGTTCAGGGCATCTTTTATGTAGTAGTACCGATTCGGATGACGGTAGTAAAGTTGGTAGCTGGCGGTTTGCTCGTTTATGCACCAGTCGCCCCAACTGCTGAATGTCTGCAATTAGTCAATGAGTTAGTAGCCATTCACGGCGATATTAAATATATTATCTTACCGACAATTTCGGGGCTAGAACATAAGGTCTTTGTCGGGCCATTTGCCAGAGCGTTTCCACAGGCTCAGGTTTGGGTAACACCAGATCAATGGAGTTTTCCAGTCAATTTGCCATTGAGTTGGCTAGGCTTACCGAGTGGACGGACGCAGATTTTACCTACAGATAGTAGTAAAACACCGTTTGGGGATGAATTCGATTATGCCATCCTCGACACGATCGATCTCGGCCCAGGACAGTTTGCTGAAGTTGCTTTTTTTCACCGCAGATCGCAGACACTATTAGTTACCGACTCCATCATTTCGCTGCCGAGCGAACCACCTGCAATTGTCCAACTCGAACCCTACCCGTTATTATTTCACGCCAAGGAGCGAGCGAGCGATATCATCGCCGATACTGCCGCAAATCGGCTCAAGGGATGGCACAGAATCTGCTTATTTGCGTTTTATTTCCAGCCTAGCGTGTTAAAAATCCGTAACTGGGGTGAAACCTGGCGCGAGTCATTTACCGCAGCAGATCGAGCCAGACAGAGCTATTTTGGAGTTTATCCTTTTCAGTGGCAACCTGATTGGCAGCAAAGATTTACTGACTTACGTGGGGATGGGCGATTATTAGTCGCGCCGATTCTCCAGACATTAATTCTCAATCGCGCTCCACAATCGACACTCCAATGGGTCGATAGGATTGCACAATGGGACTTTGAGCAGATTATCTCCTGTCACTTTGATGCCCCAATTGTCGCCACTCCCCAAGAGTTTCGAGCGGCTTTCTCTTTTCTCGAACGTCGTGCCACGATTGAGTCAACAACAGCAGATACTCATCTACTGCGGCAAATCGAGCGGCAACTAGTGCGATGGCGAATTATCGTTCCAGCCAAACAAAAGACCTAAACTCTGCCCAATTCACCTTTGTCGATCCCTAAGACAATGGATGAATTAAAACTATACCTTAACAAAGAGCAGAAGCTATGGCTTCGGGGTCTGAATTCCCATTCTAAAAACCTCGCTGTCAACTGTCAACTGTCAACTGTCAACTGTTTAATCCCTCATCCTCGATCGTCAATATGCCTACTTCTGACTTTGCAGCTATTTTAGAACAAGCGGCTCAATCTTCATCTATGCCGACCAAAGATGCGATGATAGCTGCTTTGTTGGCAGCAGAAATAACTGCCAAGCGAGAGAGATTAGCAATTCCATTTGAATCATTATTGGGAGAATGGCGATTATGTTTTGCAACTGGAGCAAGTAAAGATAAACGGGGCGGAATTCGGTTAGGACGAGGATATTATTTACCAAAATTTGCCCCAGCATCAATTAGTTTTACTCGCGTTGATGTAGCCGTCGTAGAAAATCAAGAATTATCAACAACTTCTCCGGCTGATACCACCGGAACTATTAGTAATAAGCTGCTAGTTGGCACTGTCCGGTTTCAATTTACTGGCCCATGTCGCTATCCTGGCAAGAAGAATCTATTAGCATTTGATTTTACTCAAATTCAATTTAAACTACTTGGGTTGACAGTTTATCAAGGCAAAATTCGCAGCGGCAAGAGATCTGGCAAGAATTTTGAACAACTTTCAATTGCTCAGTTACCATTCTTTTCTTTTTTCTGGGCTAGTCCCAATGGAATTGCGGCACGAGGACGCGGCGGCGGTTTGGCGTTATGGGTTCGGAATTAATTGATAATTGATAATTGATAATTGATAGTTGATAGTTGATAGTTGACAGTTGACAGCGTGACCTGTAGGGATTTAAATGCCGTTATCTTCTATTCACTATCCACTATCCACTATTCACACTATCGGCAAAGGCGAGGCTACGCCAACGGCTTCTGCAAAGCAGACGCTACGCGAACGCATTGCCAAGTGCAAGGCTAACGCCAACAGTGCAAGCTATTCACCATCCACTATTTACTATCTACCAATTCATGAAGACGATCGATGAAATTAATGACAAAATTAGCCGCAAACAAGCGGTGGTATGGACGGTAGATGAAGTCAAGATTAAAGTAGCAGAATTAGGCATCGAAAAAATTGCCGATCGAGTAGATGTGATTACTACTGGAAGTTTTGAACCGATGGAATCATCGGGGGCAATTCTCAATTTAGGACATACAGATCCACCGATCAAGATTCGATCGTGTACGTTGGATGGGGTACCTGCTTATGCTGGATTTGGAGCTGTAGATCTCTATCTAGGTGCAACTCAATTAGTCGATTATGCGAGTGAGATGGGGGATGGGGAAGAGCGGCGAGAGCGGGGTGGAGCGCATGTAATTGCCGATTTAATCGCTGGAAAAGGTGTCCATCTGCGGGCGATCGGTCACGGCACTGATTGTTATCCTCGCGCTACATTTGATACGACGATTACTAAGGATACGATCAATCAATTTTACCTCTACAATCCCCGTAATTTATATCAAAACTTCATCGTCGGGGTAAATGGTGGCGATCGCCAGTTGTACACTTATTTAGGCCCGTTACAGCCCCGATTGGGTAATGCGGTCTACTCCAATACAGGGGCAATTTCACCTCTATTAAATGACCCCGATCTGGAAGTAATTGGCATCGGTACTCGGATTTGGCTGGGTGGGGGAATTGGCTACGTGGCATGGGAAGGCACCCAACATTTCCCGCTCCAGAAACGTAGTGAAAATCGCACTCCGATCGGTCCTGGGGCAACTTTAGCCCTAATTGGTGATGCAAAACAGATGAATCCCAAGTGGGTACGCGGCTGTTATCTCAAAAATTATGGCCCTTCGTTAATGCTGGGGGTAGGTGTGCCAATTCCAGTATTGAATGCGGATATTGTGGCGCGGTGTGCGGTGCAGGATCGGGATATTGTGGCACCGATCGTCGATTTCTCGATTCCGCGCCGCATCCGTCCGACTTTTGGGCTAGTCAACTACGAGCAACTCAAGTCCGGTAAAATTAGAATTGAGGGGAAAACTGTGAGAGTGGCTCCCCTCGCTAGTATCTATCGATCGCGACAAGTAGCCATCGAGCTAAAAGAGGCGATCGATCGGGGCGAATTTTTGTTAACGGAGGCGGTATCTTCCTTACCACGAGATCGCACCTTTATTCCGCAAGATCGCCGTCAGATGCCGAGTTTGCTTGATGATTAATCGGCGGTGCCCGATTGAGTGATGACAGCGATAAAAAGGGCACAGAAGCATTAAACTGTGAAGAAATTGTGAAGTATTGACGATATATTAGAATGCGGTCGTAAGTTATTGAGTGAAAGTCAAGTTTCGATACCCATTAAATACTACTAACAGTGATTGCGATTTACCCCGGTAGTTTCGACCCAATTACATTGGGTCATCTAGATATTATCGAGCGCGGAAGTAAGCTGTTCGATCGGGTAGTAGTAGCAGTATTACGAAATCCTGGCAAAACACCATTATTTACGGTAGAACAACGTCTTCGCCAGATCCATACAGCTACCAAACATCTACCTCAAGTAGAAGTAGATAGTTTTGATGGATTGACGGTAACTTATGCCAATTTGATTGGCGCACGAGTTTTGCTCAGAGGACTCAGAGTTTTATCGGACTTTGAGAAAGAACTGCAAATGGCTCACACTAACAAAACTTTGTCTACAGAGATTGAGACAGTGTTTTTAGCAACTTCCACAGAGTATGGTTTCCTAAGCAGTAGCATCGTTAAAGAAATCGCTAGATTCAACGGATCGATCGACCATCTTGTTTCACCTCATGTTGCTTCGGAAATTTATCAATGTTACAAAAATCATCCAACCCAGCCTTAGCAGCAGGAACCCATGCCAGTAGTTCCGACGATCCGCCAGAGCCGCTCTACGTTCAACGCTTAGTCGAAACTAAATTTAAACCGCCACAGCTAGATGCTGGATCGGTGTTTGCGGCGATCGATCGATTGGAGGAAAGCATCCTCAATAGTCCCCGCGTACCATTGACAGGGAAAACGATGGTAAATGAGGAAGAACTCCTAGAGCAGCTCGATACGATCCGGTTGAATTTACCCGAAATCATTGCGTTCGCACAGTCCATCGTTGAATCGAAGGAGCGACTGATGAAAGAAGCCCAACAGCAAATACAGCAGATCGTCGCCGAAGCAAATCAACGCGCTTATCAAGTTGCCAATGAATTGGGCATCATCGATCGCTCCGAGCAAGAAGCCAGACAAATTCGGCAAATGGCAATCGCTGAATCCGAGCACCTGAGACAACAAACGATCGTCGAAGTAGAGCGGCTCCGCAACTACCATATCCAAGAAATCGAACAGATGCGAAACAAGGCGATGGCAGAATGTCAACAGATCCAAGATGGTGCGGATGAATATGCAGATCGAGTTTTGCACGAGATGGAAGATCGACTCACGGATGTCTTGCAAGCCATCCAGCAGGGTAGACAACGACTGAATGCTGATTATTCCGGCTGAGTCATTTTCGACGCTCAGAGCGTTCAACAGTTGACAGTTGACAGTTGACAGTTGACAGTTGACAGCGATTCGCTCTTGCGGTGGGTTCCCCTAAGGTTTCGCGAGACAAGACAGCGAGATAGCGATTCGCCGCACGTAGGCTTTGCCGTTGGCGTAGCGTCTCGAAGAGAAGAGAGGGTTGTGCGTGCGATTCTCCTGATGGAGAGGCTCGCGGGAACGAGACAAGACAGCGAATCAAGAGCGCAAAGTTGTGATGAGGGGGATTTAAACTCCCTCATCACAAATATCGCACCTTTAGGCAGGAGGCTCTAAACCCCGAAGCCATAGCTTCTGCTGCTTGGGAATTAAGCACCAGCAGGGCATCCAATAGGGGATGCCCCGAACAGATTGCTAGCAATCACAGTAACGATCTAGGCTGGAAAAATCCGCAATCTCCGATTGGGTTCTTCGCCGAAACTAGCAGACTTGAGGCGGTAATGTTCGATTAGCTCGTGCTGGATCTTGCGGACGTAGGCCGATCGAGGTAATAATTCGACAGGTTGACCCTTGGGAATGACGATTTGCTCGACAGCTAATCGAGCCTCCTCAAGAGCTTCTACTTCGTCTTCACTGCCATTAGCAGCAAATAAACGCAGATCCGCATCTTCAGGAACACCAGGATCGTCCATGTGTAGCATTCGCCGCAACGTACGGGTGATTTGGGGAATCGTACCCGATTTGACGCTGTAAATCGGCACTTGACGCACTTTGCTAATCTGCCGTAATTTGGCGTGATTTTTGATGTGTGTCCGTAGTGCTAAGACCGCATCGGCATTCGCCATATCTTTGGTCAAGATCACGGGGAGATTTAGGACTTCGATCACCTGCTCCAATTCGTCGCGTCCGATGCCGTAGGGATAGACATGGAGTGGTAACTCTTGCCCATTGGCACCCACACTGATACCACTGGACACCATTGCTTCATCATCGTCCCAGCTTTGTTCGAGGAGTTGGGCAAAACCCAGATCTGCTTCGAGTGTGGATTGAGAAGCATTGGTGGCGAGAGTGGCAGGTAGCCGACCAAATCCATTGGTGGTAGGTAGCGGCTCCATGCGTCCGGTCGATCGCCAGCCACGGGTCGCTGGGGGCGTGTTGGGGGCTGGCATCAAGCCATTCTTGCCGATCTCTGGGAGTTCGCGGACGACGGTAACTTGACCTTCATCGTTGACTGTCCGCACTTGGGTCGTCGGTTGACGACCGCGCAACAGGGTATCGACGATCTCCGAGACACTATCATGAACGACCCAGCGGTGGCGTTCTTGCATTTCTACCGCGATTTCAAAGGTGGGCGGTGCTTTACGTTCGAGGACGGTTTTTTGGGATGCCCGTCGTCGTGCTTCATCATCGCCGAGGGTGACTGCTTGAATCCCACCGACGAGATCGGAGAGAGTAGGGTTCTTGAGGAGGTTTTCGAGTTTATTACCGTGGGCGGTACCGACTAATTGAACGCCACGTTCGGCAATCGTCCGCGCGGCGAGGGCTTCTAGTTCGGTACCGATTTCATCGATGACGATGACTTCAGGCATGTGGTTTTCGACGGCTTCGATCATCACTTGATGTTGCAGTTCGGGACGGGCGACCTGCATCCGTCTGGCTTTACCAATTGCTGAGTGGGGAATGTCGCCATCGCCAGCAATTTCATTACTGGTATCGATAATTACGACGCGTTTGCCGAGTTCGTCGGCTAGAACTCGCGCAATTTCTCTCAAGGCGGTGGTTTTTCCTACTCCAGGACGACCCAACATCAGAATCGATTTCCCTGTTTCTACGAGGTCGCGAATCATCTCGATGGTGCCATAGACGGCGCGACCGACGCGACAAGTCAACCCGATGATTTCGCCTGTGCGATTTCGCATACAGCTAATCCGGTGCAGGGTGCGCTCAATGCCAGCGCGATTGTCACCACTGAATGAGCCTAATCGATCGACACAATCTTCTAATTCTGCTCTGGTAATCGGCACATCGCTGAGATATTCTGCCCCATCAGCAAATCTCGCTTCAGGATAACGCCCTAGATCCATGACTACTTCAATCAGCACATCCAGTTTGGGATGTTGTTCTAAAGTCAGTCGAATTGATTCTGGTAGTACCGCCAATAATTGACCGAGATCGTCGGTAATTTGCATTCTACCTAAACTTAAATTTTCGTCCATTACGGGTTATTATTTTTTGCTTTTTATTGATGTTTGTAGTGGTTCCCGCTGGAATCCTAAAAACCGATGTGCTTCATTACCCTTTAGCTGTCCGACTAGTTCAGCCGCAATCGCCACCGCCGACCATAATAAGTCTGGATGGGCTGCTAATTTTCCTGGGTTGTCATCGAGAAGATCCAATTTGTCGAGGATCGGTGACAATAAGACGCGAGCATAGCTACCATAAGCAACGCCGTGAACGTGTCTGGTAGTAGTTGGCGGTAAAAGTTGTCGTTCCCGTAATTTGGGCACGGTGTAGTGGTTGGTACCGCCAGCTAGTTGCACATATCCAGGTAGATTCGCCGCTAAAACTTTTTCACCCAATTTAATCGCCGCATGAGTCGTACCCGCACCGATGTCGCCACTCATCGGTCTACCATCGGTTTGCCAGATGAGGGTAAATGGTAGTGGGTGGGGATGGTAAGTGGCTGCAATGGTAGCGTGAATCGATCGCAGGTAGGGGATTAATTCGCTACTATCGGGGCAACTAATCGCTAGCAGTTTGAGATGATGAGCAACTGGTGCGAGGATGCTCCACAACTGTTCAAAATCTTCTAGATGTCCCGTTTGAGTATGAATTTCGATCGCGTCGATCCCATCCGCCTCGCTGATATAGGGGATGATACTGCTAGGAGTCGCAGTGCGATCGCGAGTTGCGATCGATCCCAATGGACAAATCGGCAAACATCGCCCACAGCCGTAACAACGACTCTCAATGACTCCAGCCGCACCAATCGCATCAGCCGGACAAATGCGTTCGCATGGACGTAGACAATCAGCCGGACATTGATCTGGATCGAATTGGGCTTTGCGGAAATGAGGATCTACACCATCATTTAAGCTCACCATCAACCAGGGCAACTCGATCGCTGGATCTGCCCAATTTTGACTCGCCCGTGCTAGTTTTTGGGCGATTTTCATGCCATCTTTTGCGGCGGTGATGACCGCTAAATCGGCAGCGACATCGATACAATCAGCACCCGCTAATGTATACGCGATCGCCAGACTATGAATGGCTGGCAAATGACCAAAGCTAGCACCACAGATGAGTTTGAACCATGTACCCCTAGCTAATGAATTTAAGGGTGAAGGATATAACACTAGGACTTGGATAAATTTTTGCTGACACTATCTATGTGTAGTGGAAATATTTAAGTATGCTGAGTAAAAACATTCATGACAGTCACCCTCTTTTTCCTAAGTTTGTCATCCTGATGTCTGAATTATATCGAGATTTGCAGGTGTGTGGCTAGGAATCGCTAGGATATTATTTTTCCGTTAATTAATCTCCCAGTCCCCCAGTCCCCCAGTCACCCCGATGCCCATACGGAGATAAGTTATTTGTAGGTGAGGGCGGGTTCAAATTGGATCTCTGGTACAATCGTGTCTGATGGTAATTCCCGCCCCTAGAGACTGTTATGCTTCCTCAACATCGCTGGCAAATAGCACCGAGTCATCCATTCCAGGCGACGACACTAGCGGCGGGAATCACGCTCACGCCTTTCGATGCCACATCGCCATTACTCGCACAGGTGTTGATGAATCGGGGGATTGAGACAGTCGAGCAAGCCGAGTTATTTATTCATCCAGAGACGGCGGAATTGCCCTCGCCATTGACAGAGTTTCCCGATCTGGAGATTAGTCTAGATATATTAGTGGAGGCGATCGATCGGAATTCTAAGATTGCGATTTGTGGTGACTATGATGCGGATGGGATGACTAGTACTGCATTACTATTACGTGCGCTCTCTGCTTTGGGTGCGGATGTAGATTATGCGATTCCCAGTCGGATGTCTGATGGTTATGGCATCAATCGACGGATTGTGGAGGAATTTCACGCTGAGGGGGTGAAGTTGATTATCACTGTGGATAATGGGATTTCGGCGGTGGCGGCGATCGCTAGAGCAGTAGAATTGGGCTTGCAGGTAATCATTACGGATCATCACGATCTCCCTCAGGTATTACCACCTGCGAATGCGATTCTCAATCCTAAGTTGATTGCTGAGTCTTCGGTGTATCGAGCGATTGCAGGGGTGGGAGTGGCTTATCTTTTAGCTCTGGAATTAGCCCAGAGATTAGGCAAACCATCTTTGAGTGATGAGTTGTTGGAATTATTTACGCTGGGGACGATCGCGGATCTAGCACCATTAACGGGGATTAACCGTCGCTTAGTCAAGCAAGGATTGCAACTATTACCTAATTCGCAGGTGATTGGGATTCAAGCATTGATTCAGATGTCGGGAACCGGAACCCACCCCCAGCCCCTCCAAGGAGGGGAGTCACGGGGAAATATAGCTAGTGTTCCTAAGTCTAGCAATGCTCTCAAACCTGAAGATATTGGATTTAGATTAGGCCCAAGAATTAATGCGATCGGTAGAATCGACGATCCACAGATTATCATCGATCTGCTGACAACTCAAGACATGGGAGTGGCATTAGCTAGGGCGATTCAATGCGAACAGGTAAATAAACAACGCCAAGATATGTGTGCGCGGATCGAACAAGAAGCGATCGATCTCATCGAGCAAGGTACTTATAATATCAAACAAAATCGCGTCTTAGTTATCGTCCATCCTGGTTGGCATCATGGGGTAATTGGGATTGTCGCTTCTCGGTTAGTCGAACGCTATGGTGTACCAGTATTTATCGGTACAAATGAAGACGAACATCACATCCGAGGTTCCGCCCGCAGTATTCCTGAATTTAATGTATTCCAAGCATTAGAATACTGTCACGATCTATTAGGTAAATACGGCGGACATCGAGCGGCGGGTGGTTTCTCATTACCTACCGAGCACCTCACCAACTTTCAACAGAGGTTGAGCGAATTCGCCCACAAATGCCTAGAAGTCGAGCATCTCAAACATTTAGTCAAAATTGATGCCCAGGCGGATCTAGCGGCAATTAACGCGTCACTCTACGCCCAAATTGACGCGATTCATCCTTGTGGGATGGAGAATCCCGATCCAGTATTCTGGACGGCAAATGTGCGAGTGTTAGAACAAAAAATTGTCGGTAAAGGGCACTTAAAATTTACTGTTAATACCCCAGAATTTCCTCAAGGGATAAAAGCGATCGCGTGGCGATTTGGTGACTATTATCCGTTACCACAATATTTAGATATCGCCTATAAACTTAAAGAAAATAACTGGAAGGATTCGCACTCGATCGAGTTAGAAGTAGTTAGTGTCCGGCTACCAGCAGCAGCACCAATTTACAAGTTTAATTATCAAGAGCGAGATTATGATTGCAGTATGTCTGACGATCGAGAACGACTAACGATCGTCAATGCTCAAGGTCAAACTTTAGCGATCGATAAGGGTCAAAAGTTAGCTAAATTGAGCGCACCATTAGCACCAACTAAAACTATAGATATTACCCAAACCTATTATTTCGATCTAATCAAAACTGCAATGCAAATATTAAAGGTTTAATCGGTAGATACAAAATCATGTCCAGTACCAGAAGAGTATTTATAATTAGGTGGAGTTTTAGAGACTTTTACTAGAATATATCTTTCAGTTGGCTCACCGTTGGTAAACTGAAATCTCCCAGATGCACCCATGAATTCATTTTTAGATAATATCTTCATCACACTTTCTCTCGATGGTGAATCTTGAGCTTTAATTGCTGTACCTAAAGCCTTAACAGCATTGTAAGAAGTAGCCGTCGCCCAGTTAACCTGAGTATTCCATAGTTGCTTGGCACCTGTAGAAAATTGAGGTGAGCTTTCTGACTCTTGCCAAGGTACTCCCATCACCAAACCCTTAGCTTCTCTACCAGCCTTGAGGGTGTTTGTGCTGTATAAAGCCGTATCACTAACAACACTAAGTTGGGGATATTTACTGGCTCTGATTCTTAACACTTTTAAAGCCTCACGACTAGAACGTCCTACAGGTAATAGTAGAATCGCTTCTGCGCCCCTTGCCTTGGCTTGTCGGAGGTAAGTATCAGCATCAAAAGGAGGCGGAGCAGCAGCGGTAGACGATGCCGAAGTAGCCACAGTAGAGAACTTAAAAGTACCTACTACTTTCCCACCTCTAGCTGCTAATTTATTGGCAAATTGAGTTTTTAACTCATCATTGTATGAGATACTAGGGACATAGAAAATAGCTACTCTTCGCTTGCGCTCAAAATCAACTAAACGATCTACCAACTTTCTAGCGATCGTGTCTCCCTTGAGATTAGTTCTAAATATATATGGCTTTTCGGTACTAGTTAATTCGTTAGCTGTACTAATTGGCGCAATAAAAGCTAACTTATTTCGCTCGTAAATATTGGCAGCTTTAATAGTAACATCATTGCGATTGTGACCGACGATTCCTAATATTTCTGAACTACCGACGACACCTGTAGCAATGTTTTCAATTGTTTTTGGATCGTCACTATCATCAACTATTTTTAGTTTGATTTTAGCTTCATTTACACCACCAACTTGATTTATTTCGGCTTGAGCCTGAGCAAATCCTCGCAACATTTCGGAGGCTCGATCGAGAGATCTGCCAATCGGTGCAACGGTGGCGATGGTATAACTTTTATTGTCACCAATTAAGGCATTGTTAAGATAAATACGAGTTTCAGGCGAATTAGGATTTTCGACTAAGGCTGCTTGTAAGTTAGTTACAGCTTCGGTATATTTTTGATTAGCGATCGCTAAAACTCCGGCTCTTTTTAACTCTCTAAACTTATCAGTATCTCGATCGCCCTCATTACTAAGTAAAATTCTCTCTCCGACACTACTATAACTGAAGATAGCCCCACTAGTTGTAGCTACTGGAGTAGAAGGTAATAAAAATTTAGGAACAATTATTAGAGCAATTAAACTAACAACTCCAGTGGCTAAAACTCCAGCTAATCCCCAAGTCTTAGCAGTTTGGTGCTGAGTCTCTGCATTCTGCGAAGGAGCTTGATAGATCTCGATTGGAGCATTATCGAGTGGTATAAAAGAGTTATCGTGTAATGGAACATCAATCGCAGGATGACTATCGATGCGATCGAATGGTAGTGAAACATTCTCCAGCTCAATTGGATCATTGTCGAACTCTTGAGGATCGGCATCGAGAGTTACTGAGAGTAAAGTGCTAGAAGCAGAAGCACTCGCAGCCAGAATCCGCGAAGGAGTAATACTCAAAGTAGGAATACCCCAAGTAACATCTAAAACGTCCAATACATCTCTGGCTGACTGGAATCGTTCTGACGGAATCTGCTGCAACATTGTGTTGAGGATTTGCGCTAAATCATCGCTAACTTGGAGATCTGGTGTCCGCCATTGCCAATTATTTGTCGTGATATTTAATAATTCTTGAGGTTGTCTACCTGTAAGTAAATTTAAGCAAGTTACTGCTAAACTATACAGATCTGATGAGGGATAAATTGTCTGTCCTTGGTATTGCTCCTGAGGATATTCTAGTTTAGCTTCAATTAGATTGTTTTGCCCCCCAGCAGTAGCACTTATCTCTGCGACGATCTGCTCGATCCCACCAAAGTTAATTAGGCAGATTCTACCTTGTAAGTCACGCAAAATATTCGATGGCTTCAGCTCGCGATGAAACGCATCTTGAAAGTGGACAAATTCTAAAGTTTTCAATACTTCTCTCAATACAAAAACTACTTCTAACTCGGTAAATTTGCCTTTGATGAGTAGTTCTTGTTGTAACGTTTGCCCTTCGATATATTCTTGAATTAAGTAAAAAAACTTTTGGTGAGGATAGATAGGAGCCGCTGGGACATTTAGTTCCAAAAATTCAAAAATTTGAGGAATTCTAGGATGCTTGCCTAATTTCACTAAAACTTCGGCTTGACGATCGAGTAGTTCTGTTACATTTTTTAACTGAGTAGGATTAAAACTAGGATCGATCGATATCTGCTCGATCGTACAGCGTTTGAGTTCGGGCGTGTGCAGATCTCCGCCGAGAAATGTCGCTCCCGATTCATGCTGTTGCAGTAACTTCAGCGGCAAATAGCGTTCATCTAAAATTAATGGCATCCCGCAATTAGCGCAATGTCTTTGATGTACAGTTTTCAACATCCGATCGCCCAAATCGGCAAATGAGTTGAGCGGTTGTTCGCAACGAGGACGAGTACAGTAAATATCCATAATACACGATCGAGTCGGAGGGTTAATTGAAATTGGGAGTAGGAGTTTTAGTCTATCTACTTGCAGTGTCTCTAACTAAACAACACTCTAAAATCACAATATTTCTTAATTTAGACCCCGATTTTGTTAACTTGTTTCGTAAATCGGACAAACCTTTATTACTCGATCGAAATATTTAGACTGATGTAGGCTAGGATCGATCCGTTAGAATTATCGATTACCAAACAGCAGAGGTTTAAAGCTGACAGCCTAAAGGTGCGATAGTTGTTATTAGTCCGTTTTAAATCTCCTCAATAACAACTTCGCTGTCAACTGTCAACTGTCAACTGTCAACTGTTTAACTTCACAATTTTGGGTACCCGTTCAAACTGTAGGGGTACCCTCGACAGGTTACATTTGGGACATGACGATTTTAGCAGCAGCTAGAGTGCGATCGATATCTGCATCTGTATGTGCTAGAGAAGTAAACCCAGCCTCAAATTGCGATGGGGCTAGATAGATCCCCTGCTCCAACATCCCTCGATGAAAGCGACCAAATTTAGTTACATCCGACTTTTTGGCATCTTCAAAGTTGTGAACTGGCCCTTCACAGAAGAATAAACCAAACATCCCACTGACACTACCACCACATGCAGCATGTCCAGTGTCTTTGGCAATTTGCAGCAAGCCATCACTCAAACGTTTGGTGATTTTATCTAGATACTCATAAGTACCTGGTTTTTGGAGCAGTTCTAGCGTTTTAATTCCCGCCGTCATTGCCAGGGGATTTCCCGATAGTGTCCCAGCTTGATACATCGGCCCCGCAGGTGCGACCATCGACATGATATCCTTGCGTCCGCCATAAGCTCCGACTGGTAAACCACCACCGATGACTTTACCCATCGTCGTGAGATCGGGAGTCACGCCAAACCGCTGTTGGACTCCACCGTAGGAGATGCGGAAGCCAGTCATCACTTCATCGAATACTAGCAGTGCGCCATATTCCTGAGTAATTAATCTCAAACCTTCCAGGAAACCAGCATCGGGAACGATGAAGCCAGCATTCCCCACAATCGGTTCTAGAATTACGCCAGAAATACTGTCAGGATTGGCAGCAAATAGAGCTTTGACAGCTTCCAAATCGTTGTAAGGTGCCGTCAGGGTATCCGCTGTAGTCGATTTGGGCACGCCTGGGGAATCGGGCAAACCGAGCGTAGCGACACCAGAACCAGCTTTGACGAGGAACATGTCCGCATGTCCGTGATAACAGCCCTCAAATTTGATAATCTTATCGCGTCCGGTAAAGGCGCGCATCAGCCGCAGGACAGCCATACACGCTTCAGTACCGGAATTAACAAATCTCACCATTTCGACGCTGGGAACGGCATTTATGACCATCTCAGCGAGGACGTTTTCGAGGTAGCAGGGCGCACCAAAACTCGTTCCTTTTTCGAGCACGGCATGTAAGGCGGCAATTACTTCGGGGTGGGCATGTCCACAGATTGCTGGCCCCCAACTGCCTACATAATCGATGTATTGATTGCCGTCTACGTCCCAGATGTAGGCATCTTTGACGCGATCGAATACAATAGGTTGCCCGCCGACAGATTTGAATGCCCGAACTGGCGAATTGACACCACCTGGCATCAGTTTCTGAGCTGCTGCAAAAATTTCTTCTGATTTTGTAGTTTTCAAATTAGATGTAGAAACCAATTTTTTCTCCCAACGGTTAAAGCTAAATTTTAAGTAAGGTCGTACTTATATGCGATCGAGACTATAGTAATTTTAGTGGAATTAACTCGATTACCCAATACTTCCTTCACAATCGGAGTTGATAGGGTGGGTGAGAGCGGAGATCTTTACCCCACCCCAGCTCTCCCCTTATAAAGGGGAGGGAGCAACAATAGTCCGGACACCTTTTGAGAAGAAAAATGATCGATCGACACAAAAAAAGCAATTCATCGCTTAAAGTACAAGTAGAAACCAAGTACGAGATGAATCGCTCTATGGATATTGTACAGAACCTGCTGACAAAAGTGGGTAATTTAGCAAACCGCAACGCCAGTTCTTAGCCAGCCTATTTGTGACGTTGTTTGTGGTGTGTGGGAAGGCAAACGTAGAAGTTCACGGGGCTAAGGCAGAAGAGAAGGTGGAATTTCACCAGAACGAGCAGCCGAGACAGATTCAACTAGAAAGTCGAGAATATTACGCTCTTGCAGATTAAGTGAAGATACAACAGTGAGTAAACGAGACACAAACTCACTACCAGCAGCCGAATCTGACCCAAAACTAGTACGTCGCCAAATTACAGCAGGGCGAATCGCTCTTTCCGCTGCATTATTAGTGGGTTCAACTCCTTCTTCACGCACAAATAACCACAAAGAATCGAACAGCTTTAGTAAATTACGGCATGTCCGCACAGTTTTAGCTAGTGGTGTTTTGTCATGCTCACCAATCTGGAGTTCTACAGCTTCCTGTAAGATGCTGGAAAATTTAGCTTGAATAGGTTCAACCGCTTGCGCCAACTCGATGCGAGTGAGTTGCTCATTTCTAAACTGATGCCAAAGATTAAAAAGTAGTTTCTCTTGGAAGAGCAGAGATTCGCCAATCTCGGCTGATGCTCCCACTCGTTCCGAGATTTGGATGAAGTCTCGTTTTAGATGTGCCCAGCACACTTGTCTATTAGCAACATTCACCCAGTTATAAGCAGGGCAGCGGTCACTAGTAATAAATCCAGTAAATGCCGAACCTAAGACGGTTTGAGCCGCACTACTTGCTCGACTTAAAATCACTTGAAAGCAAATTATCAATGGCGTTACCGCCACCCACAGCCAGCCACTAGTCTTGGCGGCATTTTGACCGTCTCCATTCCGTTGCTTAAATCCTGTCTCATCTACTCCGACTATCGGTTGTTGCTGAACGTAACCTTGCGCCTCCGTCACCGCAGCACTAACGGCTTCACTTACTTCCGTTCGCAAGTTGTTGATTGTGCCCAATGACATTTCAATCCCAAACACCGCCTGCATGATTTTCTGAATCTGGCGATATGATTGTCGGTACTGACTACTAAATAGACCCACGTAAGCTGCTACTCTTGAGCCGTAACCACCTTTGCCAATGATTTCGACCATTTCTGGTGCTTGATTTTCCGTGCCACAGCAAGTACAGGTCATTTGATGAAATCGATGTTCAATCACAATTGGCTGTACTGGTGGTACTTCTACCACTTGAGGACGCTTACTGGCACCTGTTCCCACTCTTCTGGGGTAATTGCCGCTATTAGTTCGGGCACTGTTTTTTCCATCTGCCCTACATTAACAGATTTTCTCTATTTTTGTTACCCCCTGTGAACTTCTACTTTGTAACTTACCATTACGCTGTAAGTAAAACCACGAAGCAGTGACCAGATCATCTAGTTCAGTTAGTTTGACTTGTTGTCCTTTCTTAGTAATTGTCTTGATTGCCCTTCCATTATCCATTAAGCGATTTTTGGGCATCCCCACAATCGCCTGATATCGAAGTTTTTTGACTCCTAAGGGTAAACTCGACGCTGCTGAAACCAGTGTCAGCTAATACTAACACTCGAAAACGGTGAGTAAGTTTCTTTGGTAATGTGCGAAGTAATTTCAATCCTAGTTGAGCAGGTGTAACTGTACCTTTCCCCCGCCACGGACGAAATGCCCAAGGCACTCGCCATTCTCCCACCACCAAATACATCACTACGATATGAAACCCCCTTTTGCCATTAAGGACATGTATCAACCATTCAAATGCTTTAAATTTTCCTCTCTTTTCCAGCGTGGTCAAATCGACGATTACTTGGAGATGAGGACGTTTTCCTTTTGGCGAATACTTTAATAGCTCTTTGAGTATCTGTTTTCTGGTTGCACGAATTACCGCTCTGGTTGGCCATCCATATTCATTTAAGAATCTGCTTAAAGCTGCTGCTGATTTAATCACATATTGTTCTGGTAATGCTACCCTTTGCGGTTCCCAAAACATCGCAAAGATTGCTTTCAGGCTGAGGATTTGATAAGGACTCGGCATCAATCCTTGAATTGTGTAGAGTAGAGCTTGGGCACACGGGAGAATGGTGTTCACTGTTCTCGCAAATATTGTTCTGTGCCCTTTTTCTCACACTTTGGTCATCAACAACACTAGTTTTTATGTATTGGTGCAAGATGTGAGCATACTGGTATCCATGACGAGGATTAGTTCTTGTCCTGACCATTCTTTGAGAAAT
>ENA-OFCX01000055-OFCX01000055.1-metagenomes-genome-assembly--contig:-NODE-55-length-57891-cov-9.979476_pt1 | contig 57891 bp, 65 predicted proteins | sample MGYA00153384_OFCX01 | MGnify analysis MGYA00153384
CCTCGGTCGCCTGATCCTGCTCGGGATCGCCGGGCTGGCGCTGGTCGGTTTCGCCAATTTGCTGCTGCTGCTGACCAAGAAAGGCGGCACCGTCCCCAACAAATATGGCGCCGCGCCGAGCGCCTTTTCGTTCGCCGAGGGCGCCGCCGCTTAGGCCTTGGCCAACGAAGTCCGGTCGATCGACGGATCGGCGCGTCCCCGCTGGCGCGCCGGTCCGCTTTCGCTATTGATACGGGATGGATGATCCCGCCACGCCGCCCCCATCGCCGTCGCCAACGCCTGTCCCGGCGCCCGTGCCGTCCCCAGCGCCGGTCCCGGCGGCGACCCCCGCTGCGATCGATGACGATGCGGTCACCTTGGCCGAATCGCTTACCGTCACGCGCGATCGCCTGCTTGCCTCGCTGACGCTGATCGCCGGGATCGGACTTGCGCTGGCAATTCCCTTCGCGCTTCGGGCCGGCGCCGAATTCTTCCTTCCCACCACCGCGGCGCTGGTCATCGCCATCGCGCTCGTGCCGTTGCTCGAATGGTTCGAGCGGCGCGGCGTCGGCCCGCGGCTCGCGGCTGGGCTGTGCGTGATCATCTTCCTCGCCATCGCTGCCTTCGCCATCGCGTCGATCGTGATGCCGGCGATCGACTGGGTGGCGAGGGTGCCCGATCGCATCGAACGGGTGCGGCATGCACTCGCGCCGTTGCTCGATTTGTACAAGAATCTCGAGCATTTCGTCGACAAGACGGTGTCGCAGATCAGCATCCTGGGCGAGAAAGCCGGCGGTAGGGAAGTACGGATAGCGACCCCCAATTCGATGCTCGGACTGATCACCTCTTCGGCCCCGCACGCTGCGATCCAGTTGTTCTTCGCGTTGCTGGTGATCTACTTCTTCTTGTCCGGCTGGACCACGATGCGGCGCAGCACAATCAAGAACCGCGGCAGTTTCGAAGGCGCAATGACCACCGCGCGCGTGATCCAGCAGGTGGTCGAGGCGACCTCGACCTACATCGGCACGATCAGCCTGATCAACGTCTCGCTCGGCGCACTCACCGCCTTGATCCTGTGGATGCTCGGCATGCCCTCACCGTTGATGTGGGGCGGCATCGTCGCGGTGTTCAACTACGTGCCCTATATCGGCCCGATCGTGTCCGCCGCCTTGCTATTCTTCGGCGGATTGATGACCTTCCCCGATGCTTGGTCGGCATTGCTCCCGCCCGCCATCTTCATCTCGATGCACGTGATAGAGGCCAATGCCATAACCCCGATGATCGTCGGCAAGAAGATCGAGGTGAACCCGCTGCTGATCCTGGTAAGTCTAAGCTTCTGGGCATGGGTGTGGGGGACGCTCGGCGCGTTGCTGGCGGTCCCGCTGCTGATCATTCTCAAGACCATCTTTGCCGCTGCGGGGACCCCGGATATCGCCGGCTTTTTGTTCGAGGACGGGACGTTGACCCACGTCGGCAATGAGGATGAAAAAGCCGACCAGGGCCGTTGACACCATCTGGGGGCTACCCTAGTTGGCCCACCACGCCAGAGAATTAGCGGGTGTAGCTCAGTTGGTTAGAGCGCCGGCCTGTCACGCCGGAGGCCGCGGGTTCAAGTCCCGTCACTCGCGCCATTCTCCTTGCGGGAATGAGGCGATTCTCCCCTAATTCGCCTTTGTCGACGGGTCGGCGACGTCGGCTTTGGTGCCAAGTGCTTTCTCGGTCGCGACAGGCGCGCCTTCGCCCATCGCCCAGCGCAAATTGTCAGACGCCCCGGCGCGGTCGACATAGGGCTTGTGCACCACTTTCTCGACCGCGGCGCGGGCTTGCGGCGTGAACAGCACCCGCACACGCTTGCCGCCCGGCTCGATCTTGACCGCGGCGCCAGCGATCATTGTCACTACCGGTGCCTGGGCCGCCACCGGGTTACGGACAATGCTCATCGCCGCCATTTTGAGCGCATGCGGATCGAGTTCGCGCCCCGAATAGGCTTGCGCGAAGGCCGACGGCTGGCCCCACCCGCCGCTCCAGCGATAGAATAGATGCGCGCCGATCACCGCGGTCTTGGCCATGCTTGATGCCCAGTAGGGAACGACATAATCAGCGTGATAATGGGTGGCATTGCCGACGCTTGGCTCGACCGATCCGGCGAGCGCCGCGGCAGCGACCTTGCGCGCTCGGTCCCACGCATCGGCCATCGGCGCGCGCGCCATCGATCCGTCGCAGGTGAAGGTAAACTGGCAGCCGGTCTGGCGGGTCGATCCTTCATAGACCACCCCGCACACGCTCGACGGGAAGGCGGGGTGACGCACCCGGTTAAGCACCACCTGCGCGACCGCGCGCTGGCCTTCGGTGCTTTCCTGCCCGGCCTCATAATAGATCGCGCTGGTCAGGCATTCGAGCGCGCGGCGCTGCGCCACCGCATTGGCAGTGCCACCCGGGAACGGCCGCGCTGACCCTGTCGGACCGGCAATCGGTATCTCATTGTTGATCTTGACCGCTTCGCCGGCCGCCACCGGGCGATATTCCATCGCGGGTGGCGGAGGCGGAGCCCCGGCTTCGGTCGTCCGTCCGGTCGATCCCGTAGTTCCCACCACGACCGCGAAACCGAGCGCGACGACCAGCGCCCCGGCGCCGATTTCAAGCGGGTGGTCGCGCCACAGATTGGCGACAAAAGGGGTTCTCGCGATGGTCATGGGATGGGGTGATATAGTGAAATAACACGCATTTTTCAAGCTCGCTGCCTAGTCGCCGCGCAGCCGCCCGGTCTCCATCCAGCGTAGCAACGGCTTCAGTGGCGCGATCCAGATTACCCCGATCACAAGGTAAAACAGCGCCTGCAACACCACCGGCCAGCGCGACACCCAACCTGAAACCGACAGGACGAGCAACGCCACCAGCGCGATGAGCGACAGGATCGCGGCAATTCCGGCGCCCTTCCTCCAGCTTGGGCCATTCACCGCCACATCGTCATCCCTTCAGGCGAAACGAAGCCGTCGAGCGGCACATCCCACTGGTCGGCGGGCAGGTCGTCTTCGACCAACTGCATCGCCCAGCCGACGCCGATGATCGTTGCGCCGGCCTCGCGCAGCGCGGGCAGCGCGCGGTCGTAATGGCCGCCGCCCTGGCCAAGCCGGGTACCGTGAAGATCGACCGCGAGCAAGGGAACCAGTACCAGGTCGGGGATGATCACCTTGGCTTGGTGCGGCGGCTGCACAATGCCGTGCGGCCCAGTTTGCGCGACCCGTCCAGTCCGGAAAATCATTGGTCCGTCGGCACGTTCGAAGGCGGGCGAAGCGGCGCTACAGCCCCGTTCCATCACCCGTCGAAGAACCCGCGTCGGATCAATCTCGCCCCCAACCGCATGATAGCCCGCGACCCGCTCGGCGTTCTCGATCCACGGCTGCAGCATGTCGGCAAGCCTCGCTTCAAGCTCGTCCCGCTCGGCGCGTGACAAGCCTGCGACAAACGCCCTGCGTCGCCGCCGCGCTTCGAAGCGAAGCAGGGGCTTGTCGCGTGCCGCGGGCAGGGGGGGTGACGGGACCACCGTGGCCGTTTGCCGGAAATCCTCTGACGCCACAAACGTCAGGTGGGGGCCATATGTGCCGGACCAGGATCCAACCAGGGACAGCTCCCTAGGATATTTAATCGCCTCAGGGATTTTCGTGGCCTCGTACCGGGCAGTACCCGTCGGCTTCTATCTAGGCGCTGACGAGGTTTTCCTCAAGGGACAACGCAAGCGACTCGATCCGCTTGGCCAGCGCTTCGATCCGCGGCGCAAGATCGGGGTCGAGCGAAATTGCCGCGGCAGCACCCGGCTGCTCCAGCAACTGATCGGCCAGCAGCAACGACGCGAACAGCAATTGCCGCGATTCGGACAATGTGCCGAGCCCCGACAGGGCCTCGCGGCTCTTGGCATCGACCATCCGCGCGGCGGCGACCAGATTCTCTTCCTCGCCCGCACGGCAACCGACCTGGTAGCTACGCCCGGCGATGGTGAGATTCACCTCGGCCATCAGCGGCCACCGCTGGCGAAGATCGAATCGAGTTCGGCCACGACCCCGCGGACCGTGGCGCGGAGTTTCTCCTCGCGGCCGCGGCTGCCCTTGATGGTCGAGACTGTTTGTTCAAGCCGAGACATTGCCTGCTCGGCACGGACGATCGCGTCGGTCAGCACCTGATTACTCATATCGCCCTCGCTAGGCCGAATGAATCGGGCGGGCAAGCGGGTCATGAGCCCGATTGTCATCGGCGAATGCGCGTTGCGCGTTCAACGATGGCGTGAATCGGGATCAAAACAAACGGCCTAAGGTTGACGCCAAACGCCTCACCGACAATAGGCACCGTGCCAGCGACCGAGCGCCGTCCGACGGTCGGCTGATCCAGATGGAGCAGACATGCAGCCGACCCAGCGCCGCCTCGCCAACGCCATTCGGGCGCTTGCCATGGATGCCGTCGAAAAAGCCAATAGCGGACACCCCGGAATGCCGATGGGCATGGCCGATGCCGCGACCGCCTTGTTTACGCGCCACCTGAAATATGACCCCAGCGATCCCCACTGGCCCGATCGCGACCGCTTCGTGCTGTCGGCGGGGCATGGCTCGATGCTGCTTTATTCGCTGCTTCACCTCACCGGCTATGACAAGCCGACGATCACCGACATCGAGAATTTCCGCCAGTTGCACAGCCCTTGTGCCGGTCACCCCGAAAGCTTTGAAATGCCGGGGATCGAAACGACTACGGGGCCGCTCGGGCAGGGGCTTGCTGCAGCGGTTGGCATGGCGATCGCCGAGCGGCACCTCAACGCGCTTTATGGTGATGACCTGGTCGATCACCGCACCTTCGTTATCGCCGGCGATGGTTGCCTGATGGAAGGTCTCAGCCATGAGGCCGCGGGACTTGCGGGTCATTTGAAGCTCGCTCGGCTGGTCGTGCTGTGGGACGATAATCGGATCACCATCGACGGATCTACCGAACTCAGCCGCAACGAGGATGTCGTCGCTCGGTTCGAGGCGATGGGCTGGCACACGATCGAGTGCGATGGTCTCGATTCGGGCAAGGTCAGCCAGGCGATCGACCGCTCGCTCGCCGACACCCGCCCGTCGCTGATCCGCTGCAAGACGATCATCGGCTATGGCGCGCCCAACAAGCAGGGCACCTCGGGCACCCACGGCTCGGCATTGGGGCCGGATGAAGTCGCCGCCGCGCGCAAGGAACTCGGCTGGACCGACGCCCCGTTCGTTATCCCCGACGATATCGCCAAGAGCTGGAGGAGTTTCGGCGATCGCGGCAAGTCAGCCCGCGCCGAATGGCACCGCCGCCTCGAGGCCAACCCCAAGGGCAAGGAATATCTCGCCCGCATGGAGGGCAAATGCGATGACAAGTGGCTCAAAGCACATATCGACGGCCTGATCGCCAAGCCGCAGGCGGTTGCCACCCGCAAGGCATCCGAATTAGCATTGGACGCAATCAACGCCGCTTTCCCGCAGACCATCGGCGGATCGGCCGACTTGACCCCGTCGAATAACACGCTGACCAAAAGCATGACCGTGCTCGACGCGTCCAACTATGGCGGGCGCTACATCCATTACGGCATCCGCGAGTTCGGCATGGCCACGGCAATGACCGGCATGGCGCAGCACGGCGGGGTGATCCCGTACGGCGGCACCTTCCTCGTCTTCTCGGATTACTGCCGCCCGGCAATTCGCCTTGCTGCCTTGCAGAAGGCCAAAGTGATCTACGTCATGACCCACGACTCGATCGGGCTTGGCGAGGACGGGCCGACCCATCAGCCGGTCGAGCATCTCCAGGCGCTGCGCGCGATCCCGCAGCTCACCGTCTATCGCCCCGCCGACGCGGTCGAAACCGCCGAATGCTGGGCCGCGGCGCTGACCGACGACGGCCCGAGCTTGCTCGCACTATCGCGCCAGAACGTCCGCGCGCTCCGCACCAAAGCGGAGAAGGCCAATCTCTCGGCCAAAGGCGCGTACCGCCTGTCTGCCGCCAAGGCCGCGCGTAAGGTGATCATCATCGCCACCGGCACCGAAGTCGAAATCGCGGTCGATGTCGCCGCCGCGCTTGAGGAGCAGGGCATCGGCGCCGACGTCGTTTCAATGCCCTCGACCGACCGCTTCGACGAACAGGACGCCGCCTACCAACACGACATCCTGCCCGACGTCTCGAACAAGGACATCCTGCGCGTCTCGATCGAGGCTGGGGTCACCAAGGGCTGGGAACGCTACACCGGGCTACACGGCCTGCGCATCGGCATCGACCGCTTCGGCGCGTCGGCCCCGGCCTCCGACCTGTATCCCTTCTTCGGCCTCACCAAGGAGGCCATCGTTCCGAAAATTCTGGAGAAATTGGGCAAATGACCAAGGTTGCAATCAATGGTTTCGGTCGCATCGGCCGGCTTGTCGCTCGCGCTATCCTGAGCCGCGACGATCATGATCTCGAATTGGTCGCGATCAACGATCTCGCCGACGCCAAGGCCAATGCCTTGCTGTTCAAGCGCGACAGCGTCCACGGCAAGTTCGAGGGCGAGGTGTCGGCAGAGGGCGACATGATGATCGTCGACGGCAAGCGCATCAAGGTCACCGCCGAGCGCGATCCCGCCAATTTGCCTCACAAGGAACTTGGCGTCGACATCGCGCTCGAATGCACCGGTTTCTTCACCGATGCGGCCGGCGGGCAGAAGCATCTCGATGCGGGCGCCAAGCGCGTGCTGATCTCGGCTCCGGCCAAGGGTGCCGACTTGACCGTCGTCTACGGCGTCAATCACGACAAGCTCACCGCCGATCACAAGATCGTCAGCAACGCCAGTTGCACCACCAATTGCCTTGCCCCGGTGGCCAAGGTGCTCAACGACGCGATCGGCATCGAGCGCGGTCTGATGACCACCATTCACGCCTACACCAACGACCAAAAGATCCTCGACCAGATCCACTCCGACATGCGCCGCGCACGGGCGGCGGGAATGTCGATGATCCCGACCACCACCGGCGCTGCTCGAGCGGTCGGCGAAGTACTTCCCGAATTGAAGGGCAAACTCGACGGCTCGGCGATCCGCGTTCCGACCCCGAATGTCAGCCTGGTCGATCTCACGTTCACGCCAAAGCGCGACACGACGGTCGAGGAGGTCAATAAATTGCTCAAGGCTGCCGCCGACAGCGGGCCCCTCAAGGGCGTGCTCGCATACACCGATGAGCCGCTTGTCTCGATCGACCTTAATGGCGATCCGGCCAGCTCGACCGTCGACAGCCTCGAAACCACCGTCCTCGAAGGCAAGCTCGTTCGCGTCCTTAGCTGGTATGACAATGAATGGGGCTTTTCGAACCGCATGGTCGACACCGCGGGCGTGATGGCCAAGCTGGGCTGATCATGCCCGGCTTCAAGACCCTCGACGACCTGCCCGACGACCTGACCGGAAAGAAAATCCTCGTCCGGGTCGACCTCAACGTGCCGATGAACGGTGCGTCGGTGGCTGACGACACGCGGCTGCGAGCCTTGCTGCCGACCGTGCTCGAACTGTCCGACAAGCATGCCATCGTCCTCCTGCTGTCGCATTTCGGGCGCCCCAAGGGCGAGAACCGGCCCGACATGTCGACCGCGCAACTGGTCCGCCCGCTGGCCGCGCTGACCGGGCGCTCGGTGCGCTTCATCGAGGATTGCCAGGGTCCCGAGGCGGCGCGCGCGATCACCACCATGCTGCCGGGCAATATCGGCATCCTCGAGAATACCCGCTTCCACGATGGCGAGGAAACCAACGACCCCGCGCTGGCGGCCGGAATGGCGGCGCTCGGCGACCTGTACGTCAACGACGCTTTCTCCGCCGCGCACCGCGCCCACGCCTCGACCGAGGGTATCGCCCACCTCCTGCCAAGCTACGCCGGCCGCGCGATGGAGGCCGAGTTGAAGGCGCTCGAAGCCGCGCTCGGCAATCCGCAACGACCGGTCGCGGCGGTGGTCGGCGGCGCCAAAGTGTCGTCCAAGCTCGCGGTCCTCGGTCATCTGCTCGCCAAGGTCGATCATCTCATCATCGGCGGCGGCATGGCCAACACCTTCCTCGCCGCGCGCGGGGTGATGGTCGGAAAGTCTCTGTATGAGAGAGACTTGCTCGGCGAAGCGGAGGCCATCTTCGAACGCGCGGACGCCGCGGGTTGCACGATCCATCTTCCATATGACGTCGTCGTCGCCAAGGAATTCGCGCCCAACCCGCCCAGCCTGCGCACCGCCAACGTCCACGAAGTCGCGTCCGACGAAATGATCCTCGACATCGGCCCGGCGGCGGTCGAGGCGCTAGGCGACGTCCTCAAGACTTGCCGCACTCTGGTGTGGAACGGCCCATTGGGCGCGTTCGAAACCCCGCCGTTCGACGCCGCCACCGTCGCGCTCGCGCGCACCGCCGCCGCGCTGACCGAGGACGGCACATTGGTCTCGGTCGCCGGGGGAGGGGACACCGTCGCCGCGCTCAACCAGGCCGGGGTGGCGGGCGACTTCACCTTCGTCTCGACCGCCGGGGGCGCCTTCCTCGAATGGATGGAAGGCCGCACGCTCCCGGGCGTGGCGGCGCTAAGTGCCTAGTTCACGGGTGCTTTCTCGTTGAGCAACGGCACCAAAATCTCGTTCATGTCCTGCAGGTCGAACCCGCCCGCCTTGGCGTAACGCACGATCCCGGCGCGATCGATCACGATGTTGGTCGGCACCGCAGTATATTCATACGGCCCGCGGATCCGGCGCACCGGAGTGATCGCCAGCGCGCCGAACAGTGGCTTGAGGACCTTCGCCGGCAGGCTGTCCTCGGTCGTTACCGCGAACACCCGCAGGCCGTTCTTGGCCTGAATCCGGTAATATCGATCGAGCAAAGGAAGCTCTTTTCGGCACGGCACGCACCATGTCGCCCAATAATTCAGCACCACGACTTGCCCGCGAAGCGACGACAGTTTGACCGGGTCGCCGTTCAACATCGTCAGCGTTGCTTCTGGTGCGGGCTGGCCGATCTTGACCACTGGCCCGGCGGTCGATGGGGAAGCCGCCGCGAGCAGCGCGAGTGCAGCGAATGTTTTCAACGCGTTGACCATCTAGGGCTTCCTTCCGATCGGCGCTGCCGATGTGGCGCACCGTCCCGTTTCCAGTCAAGTCCGGCCAAGTCCATTGTGAGCCCGCAGCCCGCTCGCTATCAGCCGCCAACAGCCAAGCCACGCCAGGAAAATATGATGAATCAGTCCGACATGACCGCCAAGATCCGCGCTGGCAAAGGCTTCATCGCCGCGCTCGACCAGTCGGGCGGGTCGACCCCCAAGGCACTGACCGGCTACGGCATTGCCGAGGGCAGCTGGTCGAACGATGATGAGATGTATGCGCTGATCCACGAAATGCGCTCACGGATCATTCGCTCGCCCGCGTTCACCAGCGACAAGGTGATCGGCGCGATCCTGTTCGAGCGGACGATGGACGGCCAGGTCGATGGCAAGCCGACGACGCGGGCGCTGATCGACAAGGGCATCGTCCCGTTTCTCAAGGTCGACCAGGGGCTCGAAGCCGAGGAAAACGGCGTCCAGATGATGAAGCCGGTCCCCGGACTCGACGCCTTGCTCGACCGCGCGCACGGGCTGGGCGTGTTCGGCACCAAGGAACGCTCGGTAATCAACTCGGCCAATGAGGCGGGGATTGCGGTGCTTGTCGCGCAGCAATTCCAGATGGCGGCGCAGGTCATTGCCAAGGGCATGATACCGATCCTCGAGCCCGAGGTTAACATCAAGAGCGTCGATCGCGATGCGTGCGACCACCTCTTGCTCGCCGCGCTCAGCGAGGAGCTCGACCATCTTCCAGAAGGGCAGCAAGTGATGCTCAAGCTGTCGATCCCAGCGACCGCGGGGCTTTACGAGCCGCTGGTCGATCATCCCAAGGTGCTCAAGGTCGTCGCGCTGTCGGGCGGGTTCGGCCGCACCGAGGCATGCGCCGAACTGAAGAAGAACCGTGGGATCATCGCCAGCTTCAGCCGCGCCTTGCTATGCGACCTTCGGGCCGACATTAGCGACGCTGATTTTGACGCCGCGCTGGGGAGCGCGATCACTGCGATCCGCGACGCTTCGGTCAATAAGGTATAGAGTAACGGCGGTGTTCGTTAGGATCGCAATTGGGTGGCAAGTTCGGACCATTTGTACCGCAACCCGCATTGCAACATAAACTGTGACAAATGAATGGAAGCAGTGCCCAGCGTTCGCTCGGTTGGCTCAATCGGATTCAACAACTGGGCAAGCGCAATCCCAGCCAGCCGTCGTTCGGCAACGCCGCCAATCGCCTGTTCCAGCCAATCTCCCAAAGGAATTTGGAATAGCCGGTGGGCCAGGATTAAGGCCTGAGCGACCGCTCGGTTGGCTCGCCATTCGCGATTGTCATTATACCGTTCCAATATCGTGAGACGAGAATCCCGGCTCAGGAATGCCGAAAGATCGGCAATCCACTTTAAGCGAAACCAAGCGCTCGATGCACCATGGACGCAAAGATAGAAAAACAAAGGTTCGTCGGCTAGCGTTGGCAGGATATTGCCACCTCCCACATCGACATCCTGCCGCGGCGATTGCATTCCGATGTTCGGAATCATCCTAGGGTTGTTGGCAAGGCGACCGTGCAGATCCAGCTGCGTTCCTCCCTTTCGCCACACCGATTCCTTCTTCCTCCGGTGCCATTCATTGATCGTTTCGACGGTAGCAGGGAGGAGCGACTGGAAGCCAAGTTTTCTTAGAATGGCGGCTGCCTGTGCGATGGCGTCGGGCGAAACCAGGATGTCGATGTCCGCATCCATCTTGAGGTGCGGATTGCCGTAGGCCAGTTTCCCAAGTGTCAGCCCTTTTACGAACAGGAGGTCAACGCCAGCCGATTGGAAGGCTGCAATAAGGCTGGCGGACTCAACCGCATTTCTTAGATTTTGCTCGGCAATAGCGTAGCTGGCGTCGCGCCAGCGTTCCGTAATGTCGCCGGGAAGGGGAATGGTCATCGAGGCCGTTACACTGCCGACAAGCCCGCTCACTCTGTGCCGTCGCGACAGCTGCTCGACTTTTGTCCAATCGACCAACGAAGCAAGTTGACGGAGACGGAGTTGCTCGCTGTCAAGGAAGGCGTGCCGAATTGCGGCGACCATGAATTCGAATTCGTTCGTCAGCGCCAATGTTTGTCGCGTAAACAATCATCTCTCCCAGCGTTCGGCGATGCAAGCGATAGCGCGGTGGAAGTAGATTGTATTGCGGCGGTTCGCGCAAAGGTGTCTTTGATGGTCGATGTGAAAACCCTCGTCGTTTTTGGTCGGCTCGACTGGAGACACAAATTATTGCTCCTCGAGACCGTAACTTGCCTCGCTGCCGCGGGTCTTGCGGTTAAATTTCTGCCATTTGGGCGAGCAATCCTGACTGGCTCAGTGCCTTTGCGCAACCAACCACCTGCCCATCGCCTATCGCCCATCAGCCAAGTCGAGAAGTACATACCGGCAATCGCGGCGCGGGTACCTTGGCGCTCAGTTTGCATGCAACAGGCATTGGCCGCTCAATTCATGTTGCGGCGACGTGGGGTCGACGCACGCCTGCACTATGGTGTCGCCAATGACGGACCGGGCTTGCACGCGCATGTCTGGGTGACTGCCGACGATCAAGACGTCGTCGGCGGAGTTGAAGCGGCCACGTTCAAGAAAGTGGCAACATATCCTGCCGCTTCAGGTGAGACGTGATGGTTCAAGGTATTTATTTTTATCGCTTGTTTGGACTCGTCATCAACAGCGACATTGAATTACCGGAACTGAGCAAAACCAAAAAAAGCCCGAAGTTCGACGTCAGGATCGATCTTGACGGACCATTAGCCGAGTCCGCGGCTCCCGGTTTTCACACCTCAAATGAAGCAATGCTTGTCGTCATCGAAGGGGTCGGCCGCTATCGAATTGAAGGCGGTAAGAAAATCACTGTCTGGCCCGCTGGTCAGGCCGATCCGCGAGCCATCCGACTCTACTTGCTGGGCTCTGCGATGGGTCTGTTACTTCAACAGCGAGCCATCCTGCCACTCCACGCCAATGCCATTGTCGTCGACGGCCGCGCCATCGCATTCATGGGCCCGTCGGGCTCGGGAAAGTCGACACTCGCATCCTGGTTTCATGGCCACGGGCTGGGTATTCTCGGGGACGATGTGTGCGCGATCGAATTCGATCAGGCCCGCAATCCCGTGGCTCATCCCGGGCTACCGCGATTGCGGTTGTGGCGCGATGCGCTGGTTGCCAGTGGCCGTTCGGCGGATGACCACCCCCGCTCACTTCCCGAGGACGACGCGTGGGACAAGTTTGACGTGACGCTCGATTCACACTGGCCGGACGGTCAGAATTTTCCGCTCGGATGCCTCTATCTCCTCGTGCAGGGGGAGGAGACAAGTATCAGGCGGCTCAACGGCATTGAGGCCTTCGAAGCTGTCGTGGCTAACATCTACCGCGGTCAATTTCTGGCTTTGACCGGCAACGCTAACGAGCTGCTGCAATCGTGCATGGACTTGGCTCGTACCGTCCCGATTTACGAAGCCCGGCGAGGCTGGACGAGTGAGCAGTTCGACGATGAGGCCCAAATCCTGGTGGATCACTTTGTGACTGGCTGCGCTTGCAATTGGGATCCTGCAGGCGACTCACCAAATTCGTTGAACGATCAAGAAAGCGTAAGTCCGCCTTCCTCGACGGTTTTTATGAAGAGCGCGACAGACAGGGCGAGCGGAAGATAAACGGCATATTCTTCGTACATCTGAAACGTGGAAACGAAAGCCGGTGGCCAATTGTCGATTGCTCGATCAATTCTTTCGAAATCCAATAGATCAAACGCCATTGCATTGGTTCGAACCTCGTCCGCCAGATCACGAAGTTCCTGACGTTCGATTCGCTCGAACCAGTCGGCCGATTGAATTCCGCGCAACGGATTATTGATTACATCGGCGGGAATGCGGTCAGCCAAGGCCGCTCGGGCAAGCGGACGGAACACACCGTTCGATAGCATTGCCTCCGGCGTCAGCAGCATCGAGAATTGGATCAGTCTTTGATCGGCTGTGGGGTCACGGGTTTCCACCCGGTCCTCCGCCAGACTTCCTTTGCGAAAGGTGCCATAATCAAGGCTGCGGATGACCTCCCATCGGTCGCGGCGGCTACACCCGCTCGACGAGGGAGCAAATGACTGGCTACGTATGTCGGGATGCTGGTTCAACACCTCGCGGCGAATGAACCCGATCTCCGAATTCGGAGCGACATGCAGGAAACGGCCATAAAGTTCGTTTTGGATGGCGGCAGGCAGGTGCGAGCGCCAGCTGTTGAAAATAACGCCGCGCCACCTGACGTCGGATCGACGGGCGGCTTTGGTGGCTTCAATTGCCCAGCGGACAGGACCGCGCACCCGCCAATAATCAGCCAACGCCGGTAGGCCGCCCGCATTGATCGTCAAATTGCCTAGCTCTGCCGCTAGCAGGGTCGAGGCGCCGGACGCCAGGGCAGCTTGATCGATAGCGTGGAGCCAGCCCGAATTGACCAGGTTACGACGAGGTTCCTGGTAATAACGGGTTTGAGCCTTGATGCGGTCGACCAGGCGCGACTGTTCCCGGACGACGTGATGGTCCATTGCTCCCATTCTCGCGGTACCGGCGGCGAGCGCCGATTCATCGGACATTCTGCCCCGGATGTAGGGCGGGTCGAAGTCCTGCCTGGGCGCAGCGGTAAGCACGATTACAGGCTGGGTTTCGAGGCGCGCAGTCGTGGCAGCTACCGCGCTACTGTCGTAGCCGGAACTTAGATGGGCCGCGATGGGCGCTGACCGGCGCCGCAACCGGCATTGTACGGCGTCGTCAAGTACCTGCCGGTAAGCTTGAACGCTGTCGTCGTCAGGAAACAGCGACGTCGCAGGAAACCTGGGCTGCCAGTCGTCAATGACGGTTTCGCCGTCACGGGACAGTCCAATGCAACGACCCGGTGGGACCCTGTGGACATTCGAAAATACGGTAGCGCCGGGCCGGTACGGCAAATCCAGGACGGCGCGAACCAGCGAGTTCCGATCGAATTCGCGACTCGACCCGGGCGAGGCAAGCAAGCCCGAGGGCATCGATGCGAATGCGATGCGGTGGCCGGCGCGCCGATAAAAAAGCGGTCGCTGGCCGGTAATGCTGCGCGCCAAAGTTAGCTGCTTTGTTGTCTCGTCGTAGACCGCGATTGCATAGTCGCCGACGATGCGCTTGATGCACAGGGGTCCCCATCGCTGCCAGGCAACGAGCAACAAGTCGGAATCCGCGAGGGTCCGCGTTGACGGCCCGTCTAGCCTGAGACTGCTAATCAGCTCTTGGCGATTGTCGACTCGGATATCTGCAACCAGAACCAGACTAGTCGTTTTCAGCGGCTGCCGATCGAATTCGTCTTCGGGTAAGCTTGGGAACAGTGCCGCGCCAAAGGCCGCTGACGGGATGGTCGCGAAAGCGGGTTGGCGTGACGAAAAAGCGCGCTGGGCACTGACCATACGTTGGCATTCGCGCTGATCTACACGTTGCCCTTCAAAGTCCACCAATCCGGCAATTGCGGTCAAAGGGCGTCGTCATTTGCCAATCGCCGAACCTTATGACTTTGTGCCATTGCCATCGTTGAGGCCAACTATCTTTTCGGCCGAACCAGCCTCGATTCGTCTCACCTCGGGCTTCTGCCATTGCTTCTTTGTCATCGACACAAACTCCTGCATCAGCGGATTCTATAGACGGCGCCACCCCCATAGACAACGGCGCGTCACCGGCTCAGATCTCGCTTCTCTCCTTTACCAATCCCAAAGCCGTGAGCTTGGCAAACAACTCGACGAGGTCGCTTCGACATTGCTTCGGATCGACGTCGTAGAGTTTGAGGAGCTCGGCTTCAATCTCGTCCAGAGTTCGAGCCTGGCTCAGGAACCGCCAAACGTCGCTGGCAACCGAATTAAATCCGAAACATGCCCCGGCGTCCGCGTCGAGCGCGACCAGTTCGTCGCCAATATCCGCTTCCAATAGGTCAACATTTCTGGCGTAGGCGCGCGTCATGATAAAATACCATTGCGGAATTACGGTTTGAGCGAATGTCCTGATAAATGGAATTCGACGGGGGAGCTAGCGTCGTTCGAAGCCGAACAGGCTAGCAGGCGGGGAGGGCGGCGATCCGGCCACTTTGCCCGGCTCGGCCGAGACCAGGGCGACCCCGGTACTATGCGTCGTATAAGGCTGGCCAAGCGTCAAATTGGTAACTTCGCGCCATCCTGCGCCGTCGATCCGCGCCGCCAGCACCATGCGCCCGGCCCAGACGCAACGGGCATTGATCGGGCAGCGACTATCCTCGACCACCGACTGCGGCGTGACCGTGAGCGACCCGACGCGGGTCGACTGCCCGATCGCGGCAAGGCCGTCGCTACGGACCGGCGCCTCGCCCATCGGCACAGTGGCACAAGCGGCGAGGCTGAGCGCGCCGGCGATAGAGATTATCTGTTTCATTGGACGCCAACTCCAGCTTCGCTAATGAGCGCGGCATGAACGAAGATGATGCCGACCTGTCAAGATTTGCAACGCCCCGCCGGACCGAGCCGTGCAAGCTGTATTTGATCAGCCCGCAGGCGGTTGGCGGTAGCTTTCCCGATCGGCTCAGGGCGGCGTGCGGCGGCGGGCCGGCTGCGGCGTTCCAGCTGCGGGTGAAGGAGATCGACGAGCATGAGCTCGCGCGCCTGGCCGAGCCGTTGCAACGCATCTGCGCCGATCATGAGGTCGCGTTCATCGTCAATGACAGCATCGCTTTGGCCAAGCGCCTTGGTGCCGACGGGGTCCATCTCGGCCAGTCCGACGGCGACCCGCGGCAGGCCCGCGCCGAGCTTGGTCCCGACGCGCAGATCGGCCGCACCTGTCATGACAGCCGCCATTTGGCGATGGAAGCTGGGGAGGCGGGGTGCGACTATGTCGCGTTCGGCGCTTTCTACGAAACCACCACCAAGCCGAGCAATTACCGTCCGGATCCGTTGATCCTCAGCTGGTGGTCGGCGATCACCGAAATTCCGTGCGTTGCGATTGGCGGGATCACCCCGGTCAACGCTGCGCCATTGGTCACCGCGGGGGCTGACTTCGTCGCCGTCTGCCAGGCGGTGTGGGGCAAGGACGACCCGGCCGCCGCGGTCGCCGATTTCGCGGCGGCGTTCGCGCTCTAGCCTTGTCCGCGTTAGGCCGCCGTCTATAGCAAGGCGCGGGGGCAGCAATTGGCGGCACCTCGATCGAATGAGGTCACTCTGCTCCCTTACTGGATCCTGTTTGGCTATTTCGCGCTGGGTGCCGCAATGGCCCCGGTCCAGGCCTTTGCCGACCAGCGACCCCGGCGCATCTATTTGCTGATCGGCGCGGTGCTGATGACGCTGATGATCGGCACCCGCTTCAAGGTCGGCGGCGATTGGCGATCGTATGAATATATGTTCGCCTTCGTCCGCCACGCCAGCCTCGAACGATCACTGCAGATCGGCGATCCGGGCTATCAGTTCATCAACTGGACCGTCCAGCAATGGAATGGCGAAATCTGGTGGGTCAACCTCGTATGCGCCGCGATCTTCGTGTGGGGACTGACGCGGCTGTGCCTCAACCAGCCGATGCCATTGCTCGCGGTGGTCGTCGCGGTGCCATACATGATCATCGTCGTCGCCATGGGCTATACGCGCCAGGCGGCGGCGCTCGGCGTCCTGATGGCTGGCCTCGCCTCGCTCGGGCGCGGCGGCAGTGTGGTTCGGTTCGCGATCTACGTCGCTGTGGCCGCATTGTTCCACAAGACCGCCGTGCTGGTGCTGCCGCTGGTGATCTTTGCCGGCAAGCGCAACCGGTTGCTCAACGTCATCGCCGGCGCGGCCTTGTTCATCCTGTTTTTCGACCTGTTCCTGTCCGATTCGACCGACCAGTTCGTCAAAGCCTATGTCGAGGCGCGCTATTCGTCGCAGGGGGCATGGATCCGGGTCATCCTCGACGTCGTTCCGGCCGTGCTGCTGCTCGTCAGGCGCGGCCAATTCGGGCTGACCGACCAGGAAGAAAAGGTGTGGCGTTACATCGCCTTCACCGCCTGCGCCTTGCCACTGGTACTGCTGACGACACCATCCTCGACCGCGGTCGACCGCATGGCGCTCTACCTGATGCCGCTCCAGATCGTCGTGCTCTCGCGCGCCTATATGCTGTTCCGCAAGCCGCGCACCGGGGTGGTCGCCGTCATCGGCTATGCCTTGCTGATCCAGTTTACCTGGCTGAATTTCGCACAATTCGCGAAATTATGGCTTCCCTATCGCTCCAACCTGCTGGAGGACACGAGTGTCAGGGAAAGCGATCGAAATGCGAGACATTAAGCGCCACGGGGCAATTCAATGAAGGGGATCGTCCTTGCCGGCGGGACGGGCAGCCGCCTGTATCCGGCCACGCTCGCGGTCTCGAAGCAATTGCTGCCGGTCTATGACAAGCCGATGATCTATTATCCGCTCGGCGTGCTGATGCTCGCCGGGATCCGCGAGATTTTGATTATCTCGACCCCGACCGATCTCCCCCGGTTCGAGGCGCTGCTGGGCGATGGCAGCGCGTTCGGGCTGACGTTGTCCTACGCCGAGCAAGCCGCCCCCAACGGCCTTGCCGAAGCGTTCATCATCGGGCGCGAGTTCGTCGGCGGCGATCCGGTCGCGCTCGTGCTTGGCGATAACATTTTCTACGGCGCAGGCTTGGGCGAGATCGTCCGTTCCGCAGCCGCTCGCGACCATGGCGCCACCGTGTTCGCTTATTCGGTCGAAGATCCCGAACGCTATGGCGTGGTGGCGTTCGACCCCGCCACCGGCATTGCGCGTTCGATCGAGGAAAAGCCGTCCAAGCCCGAGTCGCACTGGGCGGTCACCGGCCTCTATTTCTACGACAATGACGTGCTCGACATTGCCGCCAACCTCGCCCCGTCATGGCGCGGCGAGCTAGAGATTACCGACGTCAACCGTGCCTATCTCGATGCTGGCAAGCTTCAGGTTGTCCAGCTCGGCCGAGGGTTCGCCTGGCTCGACACCGGCACCCACGACAGCCTTCACGACGCGTCATCCTACGTCCGCACGATCGAAAAGCGTCAGGGCTACAAGATCATGTGCCTTGAGGAGATTGCGCTCGAACTCGGCTACATCACCCCCGCCCAGTTGGTCGCCCGCGCCGACTCGCTCGGCAGCACCGATTACGCCACCTATCTGCGCCGACGGGCTGCTGAGATCGCCGATGCTTGAGGTTCGCAAGCTCAAACTCGACGGCCTGCTCGAGCTTCGCCCCAAGCGCTTTGGCGACGATCGTGGCTTCTTCTCCGAGACCTGGAACCGGGCGAGCTTTGCCGAGGCCGGAATCACCACCAATTTCGTGCAGGACAATCATTCGCTGTCACGCAGCCCTGGCACGCTGCGCGGACTTCATTTCCAGTGCCCGCCGTCGGCCCAGGCCAAGCTCGTGCGGGTCAGCCGCGGGTCGGCGTTCGACGTCGCGGTTGATCTTCGCCCGACATCGCCAACCTATCGCCAGTGGGCGGGGGTGACGCTGTCCACCACCGAGTGGAACCAGCTGCTGATCCCCGAAGGCTTCGCGCATGGCTTCCTGACGCTCGAGCCCGATACCGAGGTCCAGTATAAGGCGAGCGCGCCGTACGACCCCGCGACCGACCGCGCGATCCGCTTCGACGATCCGGCAATCGGTATCGACTGGCCGACCGCGCTTGATCAATTAATCCTGTCCGACCGCGACCGCGCCGCTCCCTTGCTCGCCGACACGGACACCGGTTTTTGAGCGCGGCACGCAGCATTCTCGTCACCGGCGGCGCGGGGTTTATCGGCAGCGCGGTCGTCCGCCGGCTGGTCGCTGGCGGCCACCGCGTCATCAACCTCGATAGCCTGACCTATTCGGGCAATCTCGCCTCGCTACGCGATGTCGCCGATGCGCCAAACTATCGCTTCGTCCACGCCGACATCGCCGACCATGATCGGGTCGCTGGGCTGCTCGCCGAGGAGCAGGTCGACGCGATCATGCACCTCGCCGCCGAAAGTCACGTCGACCGGTCGATCGACGCGCCCGCGATTTTCGTTGAGACCAATGTCGTCGGCACCGTCAAATTGCTCAATGCTGCGCTCGGCTATTGGCGAACGCTAGGTGACGCCAAACGAAGCATTTTCCGGTTCCACCACATTTCGACCGACGAGGTATTTGGCGATTTGCCGTTCGACGGCAGCCTGTTCAGCGAATCTACGCCATACGCGCCATCCTCGCCTTATTCGGCGTCCAAGGCTGCGGCCGACCATTTCGTCCGCGCGTGGCACGAAACCTATGGCTTGCCTGTGGTATTGTCGAACTGCTCGAACAATTACGGGCCGTTTCATTTCCCCGAGAAACTGATCCCGCTCGTCATCCTCAACGCGATCGAGGGCAAGCCGCTGCCGGTCTATGGCAAGGGCGAGAATGTCCGCGACTGGCTCCATGTCGACGATCATGCCGAGGCGCTCGAACTGGTCGTGACCCGCGGCGCGGTCGGCGAAAGCTACAATGTCGGCGGCCGTGCCGAGCGCACGAACCTCCAAGTCGTCGAGGCGATCTGCGACCTGCTCGACCAGCGCCGCCCGCTTAGCCATGGAAAGCCGCGCCGATCGCTGATCGCCTTCGTTACCGACCGCCCCGGACACGACCGCCGGTATGCAATCGACGCCAGCAAGATCGAGCGCGAGCTTGGCTGGCGTGCGACGCGCAGCGTCGAGGATGGCTTGGCCGAGACCATCGACTGGTATCTCGCCAATGACTGGTGGTGGCGCCCGATCCGCGACGGCAATTACAGCGGGGCGCGGCTCGGGCAGGCCGGATGAGGATGCTCGTCATCGGCCGCCACGGCCAACTCGCGCAAAGCCTCGCGGAACGCGGCGGCAGCGACGTTTCGCTCCTCGGCCGCCCCGAACTCGATCTCGCGGTTTCCGGATCGGCGAGCGCGGCGCTCCGCGCCGCGAGGCCCGACCTGATCGTCAACGCCGCCGCCTTCACCGCAGTCGATCTGGCCGAAGCCGACGAAACACAAGCCGCTCGAATCAACGCCGACGCGGCTGGCGAAATCGCCATCGCCGCGCGCGACCTCGGCGTCCCATTGATCCACATCTCGACTGATTATGTCTTCGACGGCACCGCGACAGTGCCATTGCCCGAAACCGCCCAGACCGCTCCGATCAACGCCTATGGCCGCTCAAAACTCGCCGGAGAGATCGCCGTGCGCGCCGCCACCGACGATCACCTTATCCTGCGGACCTCGTGGCTGGTCAGCCCATTCGGCGGGAATTTCATCCGCACGATGGTCGACCTCGGCCAGCAGCGAGACACGCTGTCGGTGGTCGCCGACCAATATGGCAACCCGACTTCGGCGCTCGACCTCGCCGATGCGATCCTCGCCATTGCCGCGCAGCTGCAGGCAGGCGATCGCACCGGCTTCGGCCAGATCTACCATGTCGCGGGTACCGGAATCGCCAATTGGTTCGACGTCGCCGTCGCGGTGCAGGACGAGCTCGCCCGGCTCGGCAGGAAGTCGGCAACAGTCACGCTGATCAGCACTGCCGACTGGCCAACCCCGGCACGCCGCCCGGCTTACTCCGCGCTCGACTGCTCCAAATTCGCCCGCGATTTCGGCGTCGCCATGCCCGATTGGCGCGCTTCGCTACCGCCAATCGTCGCCCGCCTCGTCGCCTGATGCGGGTCGCCGCGTTCGCCAAATATGATCGCGAGGCGGCGAGCACGCGCCAGCGGATGCTGCAATATCTGCCGTCGCTGGAGAGCGCGGGGATCCACGTCGACGTGCACCCGCTGCTCGACGATGACTACGTCCGATCGCTCGCCTCGGGCAAACCGGCGTCGAAGGCCACCATCGCCCGAGCCTACGCTCGCCGCGTCGCCCAACTGCGCCGCATGGCCGATGCCGACCTAATCTGGGTTTACGCCGAACTCTTCCCCTGGCTCCCGGCGGCGTTCGAACGGTTGGCATTTCGATCCGGCAAGCCAATCCTCTACGACTATGACGACGCTTTCTTCCAGCCCTACGACGATCATCCCAACGCCCTCGTCCGCGGCCTGCTCGGGGGCAAGCTCAACCCGCTGATCGCCGGCGCGGCGGGGGTTTGCGCCGGCAACGCCTACCTCCGCGATCACGCCGCGCGGCTCAACCCGAATGCAATCATCTTGCCCACCGTGGTCGACACCGACCACTATCGTCCCGCCACCAATCGACCCGACCGCCCGCTGACCATCGGCTGGATCGGATCGCCGAGCACCTGGGCCTACGTTCGCCCCTATGTGCCGTTGCTCGCCGAGCTGTGCAGGACCCGCGACGTGCGATTTTTGGCGGTCGGGGCCGGGGCCGCTGCACAATCTGATCACTTCGACGGTCTCACGTTCGCGCCGTGGAGCGAAGCAAGCGAAGTCGCGGCGGTCCAGGCGATGGACATCGGCATCATGCCGCTTCCCGACGAGCCTTGGGCGCGCGGCAAAAGCGGCTACAAACTGGTGCAATATATGGCGTGCGGGCTGCCGCTGATTGCCTCGCCGGTCGGGGTCAACGCAACGATCGTCGACGACGGGATCACCGGCCTCCTCGCCACCAATCTCGCGGCGTGGCGAGCCGCGCTCGATCGCCTGATCGCTGACCCCGCGTTGCGCTCCGCATTGGGAAAAGCGGGTAGGGCGAAGGCAGTTATTTCCTACTCGCTCCAGTCGCAGGCGCCCCGCCTGATCGAGGCGATGCATAGCGCCCTCGCTAGAGGTCGAACAACGTCCTGAATCTGGCCCGCGCATCGTCCGCGGAGAATCGCTCTTCGACCAGTGTCTGCCCAGCCGCCCCCATCGCCGCCGCTTGCGCTCGATGCCCCAGCAGCCAGGCCATCTTGTCCGCCATCGCCGCGACATCGCCAACCGGCACCAGCCACCCCGTCACGCCATCGTCGAGTATCTCCTCGGGCCCGCCGCAGCTGGTGGCGATCACCGGCAATCCCGCCGCGCACGCGTCAAGGCAGGTGATCGAAAAGCTTTCCGAGGCGGAAAAGTTGAGCGCCGCAAATGCCTCGGCATAGTCATGGTCGAGATCGTTCGAGGCTCCGCGAAACTCGATCCGGTCCGCCGCCGGGCCAGCCTTGGCGGCTTGCTCGACGCTAGCTTGAAAAACGCGATTCTTGGCCAGGCCCATGTCGCCCCCGACAAACCGCAACCGCGCCGCGGGGAAGTCGCGCGCAATCCGGTTGAACGCCGCGACCGCATCGTCCTGGCCCTTGCCCGCGATCATGTTCCCGACGAACAGCAACAACTGACCCGTGCTGGTGCGCGCCCGCGCGGCGCCGGGAACGGCATGCTCATACACCAGCCGGCTATCCTCGACGCCCTGCTGGATGAACCGCGACACCGCCACCAACGCGTCCGCACTGCGCCGCGCCGCCGCGAGCCAGAACCTTCCGGCGGCCCCAAACCGCAGCGGGTCGATCCGCACGAACGTCACGATCCGCCCGCTGTACCCCATCAGTCGGAGGATCGTCCCGTGCGGCAGGTAGAAATCGTTGATCTGGACCCGGCTCGCCCCAACTCGGTTGAGCACGCGCCGCAGCCGCAGGCTTCCCGCCACCAGCGCCGGCGAATAAGCGATCAAACTCCTCGCCTGCTTGCGCAGCGGGACAATCGGAATCTCGATCACCTCGACGAACGCGGTCAGCCGCTGGCTCGGCACCCGATGACCGCGCGGCAGCACCAGCACCGTCCTCACCTCATCGGCCAGCAGTGCCGCCTGCCGCGCCGCCGACACCAACGCTCCGGTCACCGCCACCGACCCGTCGACGATTACCAGCACCGGTCTGGCGTCAGGCAAATTCAACGCCCGGCGCCAATCGCCTCGGCAACCACATCGCGCGGCCACAGGCCGACATAGCGCGGAAAGTCCGAGCCCTTGCGGTAATCGGGGATATAACTTTCCGCCGGTGGAAGTCCGATCGGCGCGCGCTCGAGATCGAGGAACCGAAACCCCCCGAGCGGTACGTCGAGATTGCGGTGCAGCCACCGCGCCCGGTGCGTCGTCAGCAGCGCGTACGGAATCCCCGATTTTACGAAATTGCGCAACGCGCGGTGAATATCTGCGAACGGCAAATGGAACAGGCAATCGCGGCAATGCCACACGTCTGCAGCGGGAAAAGCGTCGGCGCAAATGTCGAACAGGCTGATCCCGACATCGGGATATTGCCGCCGTAATTCGCCGACCAGTCCGGGCGAAATGTCCCCACCGGCGTAATCGATTGCCGGATCGCGCGCGATGTCGACCATCCAGTTGAGGTCGCCGCATGGCGCATCGAAGAATCGTTTGAACCCGCGCTGCTCGATCAACGCGCGCAGCCGAAACCCGTAGGCACGCGAAAACTCACCCTCAGAGCCGACCCCGCTGCGGCTTTCCGACGAGCCCCAGAAGTTCGACTGGTAAATTCGCTCGAACACTTCGGCGCGATCGGTCGAACCGTCCGCCCCGGCATTGGCGAAGGCGCGCGGAAACGGGTTGATCCCCAGTGGCCGACCGACGCGGTTGACGATCCGCTTGGCAAGCAGCACCGGTCCCGAACGCTCTTCACTATCCACTGACCAGACCTCACCGCGGCGACAGACGCTTGTTCTTTCCCTAAGCGGTCGGCTTAGGCAAGCGGTGGCCCACCGCCGACTGCCGCGCTACCGACACTGCCAGTCCACTCGAAAAGGTCGTCCGTGCCCAAACCGAAGATCCTGATGCTGATCACCAATCTGACCTTTGGCGGTGCACAGCGGGTGTTTCACGATCACAACCAGTTGCTGTCGAGCCGGTTTGACGTCCGCGATGCGGTGTTCAACCTCGCCGATGGCCAGGCGTTCGCGACCCCGCAGCCGGTGATCGACCTGGCCGTCACTGGCGGCGGCTCGTGGCTCAACCGGATCGCCAATTTCGCCCGCCGCGTGCGCCGCCTGTCGGCGATCAAGCGATCGCTTCGCCCGGCGTTGACGATCAGCCATCTCGAAGGCGCGGATTACGTCAACATCCTGTCGAACGGCGGCGGCAAGCGCCTGTTATGCGTCCACGGGTCGAAGCTTCACGACGCCAATATCCGCGGTCCGCTGGGCATGATCCGCAAGCGGCTGATCATCCCCCAATTATACAATCGGGCCGACCGCATCGTTACCGTGAGCCGCGAAATTGCGGTCGAGCTCGAGGCGATGGGAGTGCGCCCGGACTTGCTGCGGACGATCCACAATTTTTTCGATCCCGCCGCGATCAGGGCGCGCTCGCTCGAACCGCTCAGCACCGCCGAACAGTCGATGTTCGCCGGCCCGCCAGTGCTCGTCGCCAGCGGCCGCCTGGCGCTGCAGAAAAACCAGGCGCCGTTGATCACCATCTTCGCCGGCTTGCTCAAGCGTCGCCCCGCGCGGCTGCTCTTCCTCGGAGACGGCGAACTTCGTCAGCCGCTGATCGACCAGGCCCAGGCGCTTGGACTGCGTGTGGCCGAGGAACCCGGCGGCGACGCCGATGTCTTCTTTCTCGGTTTCCAGGACAATCCGTTCAGACTCCAGCGCCACGCCAAGGCCCTGGTCCTGACCTCGGGGTGGGAAGGTTTCCCGATGGTGCTCGGCGAGGCGATGGCGTGCGGGCTGCCGATCGTCAGCGCCGATTGCCCGACCGGCCCGCGCGAATTCCTCGCTCCCGAAACCATCGGCCACGCCGTCCGGCCATTGCTCGTTGCGGAGCGCGGTGCGTTCGGGCTGCTATTGCCGATCCCCGACGAGCATAAAGTGGCGACGATCGATGTTTGGGTGAAAGAGCTTGATCAATTGCTTGGCGACGCGCCGGAATTGGCCATAATGTCCCACCAATCGCTCGCCCGCGCCGAGGATTTCACCCGCGAAAAAATTGGCGCTCAATGGCTCGCCTTGGTCGAGGAACTGGTCGTAACCTCGGCGTAGAGCGAAGCATAAGCCGCCGCGCACCGCCCCATGTCGAACTTCGCAAAAGCGGCTGGAGCAAGCGCCGCGTGGCGCGCCCGAAGCGCGGGATCGTCGACATAAGCCTGCATTGCGGCCGTCAAATCGTCGACCAACGTCGCTTCATTTGGCACTAACAACTGTCCGGCCAATTCGCCCGACGGCGCGGCGATCATGGTTGCGACACTGCCAATATCGGTCGCGATGACCGGCAATCCGGCGAACAACGCTTCGACAATCACCGTCGGCATCGATTCGGCGGCATAGATGCTCGGGTGAATGAAGCTATCGCTCTGCCCGATCAACTCGACCGGATTGGGATGGGCACCGGTAAAGTGAATATTGGTGACGCGTGACTGGCGCTTCAGCTCGTCCAGATAAGCGCCTTCTCCGATCAAGGTCAGCGAGACATCGCCTTCCAGCCTTGCAAAAGCCGCGACCAGGAAACCCCAGCCCTTTTCGCGCATCCCCCGGGCGACCATCACGAACCGGGTCGCAGCGCCGTGTCGCTGCGCCGGCGGCGGGATCGCATTGCTGGGCGCGTAGCCATTGGGAATATCGGCTAATATCGCCGGGTCGACCCTGAACGTCTCGACGAACTGGTGGTGTTGCGCCGGACTGATGGTGACCCAGTGATCGACGCTCGCCAGCACGTCGGCCAACTTGGCCCGCCAGTGCAATATCCGGCTTGTTTCGGTTCCGGGCCGGCTCGCCTCGTACAGCACGTAGTCGCCATGCAGGGTCGAGACGATCTTCATCTCCTGGTGGCGGCGCTTCACCAGGGTCAACAGCCAGTCGGCGCCGAACAAATTGCCATGATAGACATCGTATCGAGCGGCGAGATTCCTACCAACCCATCGCGCTGCACGACGCTGTTGCAAGTCGAGGTCAATCCCGAGCCGTTGCATAACGCGGTCGATCCGTTTGACCGTTCGAAGCCCGGTCATCGGCAGGCGATGGATCGGGACGTCGGGATATTGGGCAACCAGCGCCGCATTTTCCAGATCGGGATTGAGGCACAAAATCTCGGCCGCATAGCCATCGATCCGGAGACGGCGGGCCAGCCTCAACACGAAGGTTTCGGCGCCGCCCAGTACCAATGTCTCGGTGACGATCAAAATCCGCATCGCGACGTGCAAGAGCCTTTTGTGCATCACAGCGCAAGTCCCTGCGCGACGAGGGTGCCCAAGCGCCGGATTGGACCCTATCACTCGGCTCGATTGATCAGGACAGGACCTTATGCCCGCGGCGAGTGATGAAGGATCGGCGGTAGTGACGCTGTACCGCAAGCTGCCCGCGCGGCGGCGGCGGCAATTGTGGGGGACGATCGCGCTGATGATGGTCGGCGCGCTGGCCGAGGTCGTATCGGTCGGGGCGGTGCTGCCGTTCCTCGCGGTGCTGACCAACCCCGACAAATTGGCCGCGATCCCAATGGTCGGCGGCCTGCTCGACCGCCTCCCGCCCGGCACCAACCTGGTGGCGATCACCGCCAGCGCCTTCATCGGCCTGTTCGTCATCAGCGGCCTGATCCGCCTTGCCTTGGCGTGGGTCAGCCAGGCGCTGGCGTTCAACATCGCCTATGATCTCAGCATCGCCGCCTTCGCCAAACTCATCCGGCAGCCCTATCAATATTATGTCGAGCGCCACTCGGGCGAGGCGTTGAGCCAGTTCGAGAAGCTCCACCACATCACTTTCACCATCCTGCTGTCGGGCACTCAGGCGCTGATTGCGACCATTGTTGCGACGATGCTCATCGCGTTGCTGATCGCGGTGAACCCGCTGGTTGCCCTGGTCTCGGCTGGCCTTCTGGTCGGCACCTACGTGGTGATCAGTTTCGCGGTCCAGGCGGTGCTCCGCCGCAACAGTCAGGCGGGCAGTCTCCACGCCACGCTGCGGATCAAGCGCGTCCAGGAAGCGCTCGGCGGGATCCGCGATATCCTGCTGGACCGTTCGCAACCCGCGTTCGAGCGCGCGTTCAACTTCTCGGCCGATCGCTTTCGCCACGTCTCGACGCTCAATGCCTTCATCAGCCAGTCGCCGCGGATCGTGATCGAGATGCTCGGCATGGCGATGATCGGTGCTTATGCCTGGGTGCTTGCCGGTCGGCCCGGCGGGGTGGCGGCGGCGATCCCGATGCTCGGCGCGCTCGCGCTCGGTGCCCAGCGGCTGCTGCCCTTGCTCCAGCAAAGCTACGTCGGCTGGTCGAGTTTCCTCGGCAATCGCCAGCAGGTCACCGACGTGCTCGAATTGCTCTCGCTCGAGGATCGAACGCCAGCCCCGCCCGCCGAGTATGACGTGTTCCATCAGTCGATCCGCTTCGACCGCGTCGGCTTTGCCTATCCGGTCGGGGATGCGGTGCTCCATGACGTCGATTTCACCATTCGCAAGGGCGAGCGGATTGGGATTGCGGGGACCACCGGGTCGGGTAAATCGACGCTGATGGACCTGCTGCTCGGCCTGCTCCAGCCGACCAGCGGCGCAATCCTGATCGACGGCCAACCGCTCGACGACGATCTTCGCGGCGGCTGGCAGGCCGCGATCGCGCATGTCCCGCAAGCGATCTACCTCGCCGACGACACGCTCGCCGCCAACATTGCGTTCGGCGTGCCCGACGACGCCGTCGACTCGGCGCGCATCACCGCGGCGGCGCGCTCAGCCGGGATCGCCGATTTCATCGACAGCCTGCCCGACGGCTACCGGACCACCACCGGGGAACGCGGCATTCGTTTGTCGGGCGGCCAGCGCCAGCGGATCGGGATCGCGCGCGCGCTTTACAAGAACGCCAGCGTCCTGGTGTTCGACGAAGCCACCAGCGCACTCGACACCCGCACCGAACAGGGGATCATGGACTCGGTCGCCGGCCTGGCGCGCGACATGACCATCATCATGATCGCCCACCGCCTCACCACGCTCAAGGATTGCGACCGGATCATCCACCTTGAAGCGGGGCGGATCGAGCGGGTGGTGGAGCAGGAAGAGGGTTAGCGCGCGACGAAAAGGTCGAGCGCCTCAAGGAAAGCATCAACTGGTACTTCATATGTTTCGCCCTGGGCGAAATCGCGCTTACCGCCGGCAAAGCAGAAATAGTCCATTCCCGCTTCCTCAGCCATGAAGGCAAAACATGGGTTGAAATGGTCCGAAGGTGTGATCTCTAACAATTTAACGCCCGCCGGTGCTTCGTGAAAGGCGAGGTTGGCCATCCCTGCGCCATGCACCGCGACGACGCAGGCCGCTTCGTTGACGAGCGCGCGCTGCTCAACCACGGTCAGTCCTTCGAATTGCACTTGCTCGAAGCCGCGTGTCGTCAGCGCCGCCGTCAGCGCGTCGAGCCTCGCCGGGTTGCGCCCCGCTTGCGGGCTTCTCGTCACGAATAATTTTCGCACGGGCCTGGCTTTGATCGGCGGCAGGCGGTCAAGCAGGCCAATCGCACGGCGGAAGGTGGCATAGCTTCCAAACGACGTCCCGGCGACATGGAGTTCGCTGGAGCGCAGCCAGCGATCATGACGATAGGTTCGCCAGCTTAGCCCGGACAGCAGGCTCGATAGCCCCACCAGCTCTTTGAAAAACGCCTTCCCCGCCAATTCCTCCGAAACCAGGACGACGCAACCCGACAGGTCGCGCCGCTCCGCGAGCAATGCCAGCCCCGCCACCATATCGTTGAGAAAGTGCCAGTAATTCCCAGCTCCGAACGGCAGCCATACCGCAGGGCCGACATCTTCCGCGCCGACCATCGCTCGCGCCCAGCGAAGGATCGACGGCTTGGTCGGCACAGTCGATTGCGCCACCATCGACCAGTTGCCGACCTCCAGCAGGTCGCGCCCGCGCACCACCCAACCCAGCCCGGTATCGAGCAGCACCGGCCCGCGGATCGTCGCCACAAAGTCGCGCAACTCCCAGCGCTTCTCCCGAAACGCAACCATCGCCGCATCATGTCCCTTGATCGTCGGCGACCGCAGGCGCGCGCTGTGCGTGCCGAACAGTTCGAAGGTCACCCCGGGTGGGCAATCGCGTCGCTCAAGCCTAAACGGCGCGCCGAGTGCACGACGCAAGGCGGATTTCAAACTACCGAGAAGCTTCATTTGGCCAGATTGGCAAAACGGCACAGGTAATTGGTGTTGCCGCTCGCGGGGATGGTGTTGAGAATTTCGTACCCGGCGTCGTCGAGATATGCCCGGAACGCTGTCTCGTTCGAATGATCAACCTCTACGAACAAGATCGGGCGACAGCGAGCGATGGTCTGCTTCAGTCCGTTCAGGACTTTCATCTCCAACGCTTCGACATCAATCTTGATGAGCGAGGGAGTCTCGCCAGCAAGCAGATCGTCGCCACGTTTGAGAACTAACGTTCCCGCCCCGGTCTCGAGTTGTGTTGCGCCCAGATTTCGCTCGCCGGACCATTTGATGCCAGCCTGCTCGTCGACGTCGGACAGACCCACGTTATGCACCGCAACGCGGCTTCCCAAGTCATTCAGCAGGATGCCATATTGGCAGGCTTTGAATGGCGGGGGATTGGGTTCGAACGCAATCACCTTGGCAGCCTTCATTACCAGGGCGGCATACAGCGTATGATTGCCGACATTGGCCCCGATGTCGACAAAGGTGCCGCCATCGAAATGCCCGGCCATCAGCTTGAGTTCGTCTTCCTCATACCATTTGCCGAACATGTGATGCTGCTGGAGATGGTCATTCTCGTCGATGACAAAGAAGCGGACCGGGACGCCATCGATCGCGCGCTCGACCACCAACCCGCGCGACACAAACGGCTCATCCGCGCCCCAACGCCATTCCAGGCCCACAACGTTGAAACGGGCGTTGCGCATCAGTCGATTGCCGAGCCCCGTCTTGCCAAGCAATTTCATTCCGCCACGGACGATCGATCCGGCCATCGGCCTCAAGGCAATACGCGCGGTCATTTTCTTCCTTCAAATCAACGATCCGCCCGAATGACGGTGAACGCCTTGTTGTGCAAGGCAGATGAAGCCGGTTGCTAGCTTGTGCCTCGCGCGCGTGCTGGAAACAGCGCGCGCCATGGGTCTCGAGCCTGGCCTTCGCTGGCGGAAATCGCCTTTCGATCTCGCGACTTGTAGTCAAAGAAAACTTGCCGCGTCGTACTATTTCATTGGCCCCCAAAGTGCCCGGCGCGCCAAATAGGCTAGTGTCCGCCAGTTGAGTGCCGCCATCGGTCGCAGCCTCAGCGCTCTGGCGATCGCCGCCGCCGCCGCGCGATGATCGCCCTGGTCGGTCAGCAATGCGGCATATGAGCGATAGGTTTCCGCCCGCCGAGCGGCCAGGCGCGGGCCGAAGGCGGGTGCATGCTTGGCGAAAAACCGCTTCCATCCCTTTAGCATGAACGCGGCATTGGCAGAGGCCGCGCTACTGCTCCGCCGATAATGGACCAAGCGCTGCGCAATGCGGTGATGCGCGAAGCGTCGCGACAAGCGCAGGAAAAGGTCGCGATCTTCGATCAACTGGCCTTCGTCCCACCCGCCCACCGCCGTCAGCGCCGACCGACGATAAGCACAACCGACAAAAAAATGTGGCTCGCCCCCGTCCAATATCACCTCATCCACTGGCCGGTCGGTGACGAAGCGGGTTTCGTCCACTTGCTCGCTGCGCTGCTGATCGTCGAAGAACAGCCAGCCGCCGCAGCTGAACCAGCCGGCCTCGGGGTGGCTTGCAGTGGCGGTGATCACCGATGCGACATAGTCGGGCTCATACCAGTCATCGGTCGACAGCACGGCCACCAAGTCACCGCGCGACGCGGCAAGCAGGCGATTGAAATTGGCCGGGATCGAATCTGGCTGAGTGTTGCGGAGCATCGTCGCCTCGAGGCCGAACTGGTCGAACAAGGATTGGGCAGCCTCGAACGACCCGTCGATAGAAGCATTGTCGAGAAACACGATCTCGACGCCTTCAAGGGCCTGCTTGGCAACCGAGGATATGCACGGCTCAAGGAACGCGACGTGGTTCCAGCACAGCAAAAGGATCGACAGGGTTGGGGAGGGCGGCGCGGGCTCGTCGCTCACATCTGCCGCCGCGCCGGGTTGCCGACCCAGGTTTCTCCCGCTGGCACATCCCGCGTGACTACCGCCCCAGCGCCAATCATCGCACCGTCGCCGATCGTGATCCCGGGCAGGATAACCGCGCCGCCACCGATTGAAGCGCCACACCCGACCCGCGTCTGCACGAACTCCGTCGGGCGGACGCGCGAGCGCGGCGTCTTGTCGTTGGTGAACACCGCATTGGGGCCGACGAACACGTCATCCTCCAATGTCACGCCGTCCCACACATAGACCCCGGACTTCAGCGTTACCCGGTCGCCGATCCGGGCTCCGCCCTCGACCAATGTATGCGCGTTGAGGTTGCAGTCGGCGCCGATCACCGCACCGTCCATGACGACGCTAAATTGCCACACGCGCGTCCCTGCGCCGATCGTCGCGTCGGGGTGGACGGTCGCAAGGGCATCGATAGTCGGCGTATCTTTCATCATTCGCCTATAACGCCCCCCGCACCGCGTCCGCCACCCGTTCGGCATTGTCCATGCCGAGGTGCGGGCCGATTGGCAGGCTCAGCACCCGTTTCGCCAGGCGTTCCGCGATCGGCAGGCTGTCTTCGGCGAGGCCCATGTTTGCATACGCCCCCTGACGGTGCGGGGGGATGGGGTAGTGGATCAGCGTCTGCACCCCGGCCTCCGCCAGCCGCGCGGCGAGCCGGTCGCGCCCCTGTCTTCCATCAACAGCGTCTGACAGGACGACATACAAATGCCACGCCGGATCAGCCCAGTCGGGGACGTGGGGCAGGGTCAGCCCGGTGTCGGCCAGCGCTGCCTGGTAAAACGCCGCAATCGCCGCGCGCCGCGCGTTCCACTCGTCGAGCTTGGCCAGCTTCGCCGCCAGCACCGCCGCCTGGATCGGGTCGAGCCGCGAATTGACGCCTTGCTCCTCGTTCACATAGCGCACCGACGATCCGTAATTCCCAAGCCGCCGAACCCGCGCCGCGATCTCCGGATCGGCGGTCGTTACGGCCCCGGCATCACCCAGCGCCCCCAGATTCTTGCTCGGGTAAAAGCTCCAGCATGTGATGCTCGCAGTGCGACTGCCGACCCGCTGGCCCCGGTACCGCGCGCCATGCGCCTGCGCCGCATCGTCGATCAGCAACAGCCCGTGGTTCGCGGCAATGGTTGCCATCGCATCAAGATCGGCCGGCTGGCCATACAGATGCGTCGGCAAGATCGCCTTGGTGCGCGCGGTGATCGCGGCCTCGATCCGCGTCGGGTCGAGATTGTGCGTCGCAGGATCGGGCTCGACCGGCACCGGCGTCGCGCCGGCCATGCTAACCGCCAATTGTGTGGCGATATAGCCGTTGCTCGCAACGATCACTTCATCGCCAGGGCCAACGTCCGCCGCCTTCAGCGCGAGGTGGAGCGCGTCGAGCCCGTTGGCGACCCCGACGCAATGCGATGCGCCGCAATAGGCCGCCCAAGCGGTCTCGAACGCTTCGACTTCAGGCCCGCCAATATACCAGCCCGATCCGATCACCCGATCGACCGCAGCATCGATGTCGGCGCGTAGCTCGCGTGTCGCCGCGCCGAGGTCGAGGAACGGAATCACGTCTTCGCCAGCGCTTTGAACGTCGCATAATCGCGAATGTAATCGGCCTCGTCATAGACCGCGCTGGCCAGCACCATGAGCACGCAATTGTCAGAGAAGTCGCTCATCTCGTGCCAGATCATCGACCCCATCAGCAGGCCGACTGCCGGATCATCAAGCCGGACTTCGACCCGCCGCTGCCCATCGTCGAGCATCATCGTGCAGCTTCCCGCCACCGCAATTACGAGCTGGTCGAGCTGGCGATGGGCGTGCATCCCGCGCACCGTTCCCTCGGTCGTGGCATAGACACAGTAAACGCGCGCGATTGCGAACGGCAGGTCATGCTCGCCCTCGATCGCGATTAGGCTGCCACGATGATCGCCTTTCACGGCGAGCCGGATCAAGCGGCATCCGGCGGGAAGGGCGTCGGTCATGCATGATCGTTTAGTCGAAGCCCGCATCGTGGCAACCCAACCCACGCCGGCGATTGCGGGTTGGCCGGTCGAGCCTCTAGAGCGATGCGATGAACAGCGGCGATCCGATTCCCATCCTTGTCACCGGCGGTGCCGGCTATGTCGGTGCCCACGCGTGCAAGGCACTCGCCAAGCGCGGCTATCGACCGATCGCCTACGATAATTTGGTCTACGGTCACGAAGCGGCGGTGAAGTGGGGACCGCTGGAAATTGGCGATATCGCCGATCGAGCGCGGCTCGATGCGGTCATCGCGCAATATCGGCCCCAGGCGCTGATGCATTTCGCCGCCTTCACCTACGTCGGGGAATCGGTCGCCGACCCCGGCAAATATTATCGTAACAATGTCGCCGGCACCTTGTCATTGCTCGAAGCGTTGCGCGATCACGGCATCGGTAAGATGGTCTTTTCCAGCACCGCCGCGGTCTACGGGACGCCGGACAAGGTGCCGATTGCGGAAGCTGCCACCAAAGCGCCGATCAATCCCTACGGACTGTCGAAATGGACATCCGAGCAGATGATTGCCGACTTCGGCGCGGCGCACGGCTTGCGATCCGCGGTGCTGCGCTATTTCAACGCCGCCGGCGCCGACCCCGATGGCGAATTGGGTGAGTGCCATGACCCCGAATCACACCTCATTCCGCTGGCGATGCAGGCAGTGACCGGCCACGGCCCCGCGCTGACCTTGTTCGGCGACGATTATCCGACCCCCGACGGCACCTGCATTCGCGATTATATCCACGTTGCCGACCTTGCGAACGCGCATGTCCAGGCGCTCGAGCAGCTCGATCATCGCGACGGCGCCGAAGTGTTCAACCTCGGCACTGGCCATGGCGTGAGCGTCCGCGAAGTGCTCGATGCAGTCGGTCGCGCCGCTGGAAAGCCGGTCCCGCACAGCATCGGCCCACGCCGCGCCGGGGATCCCGCCGAACTGGTCAGCGATCCGGGCAAAGCCAATCGCGAGCTTGGCTGGAAACCGGCGATGAGCGACCTCGATACCATCGTCGACACCGCCTGGGCATGGCACAACCGCAAGGATAAAGTTCATGGCTAGACTTACCCGGCGCGGCTTCATTGGCACGACCGGTGCGATCGCCGCAACGTCGCTGACCGGCTTTGCGCGCGGTGCGGTGGCGCAGGCGGGCGACCTCAAGCCGATGACACTCCCGCCGCCGATCGGACGGCCCGAGCGGGTACAGCGAATCGCCCGGGCACAAGCGCTGATGCGGGCCAACGACATTGCCGCAGTGCTAATCGAATCGGGGCCGAGCCTCGATTATTTCACCGGCATCCAATGGTGGCGGTCCGAGCGGCTGACTGCGGCGGTCATCCCGGCGACGGGCGATCCGATTATCGTCACGCCATTCTTCGAGCGGCCATCAATCGCCGAGCAGCTTGGCATCGCCGCCGAGATCCGCACCTGGAATGAGGATCAGGAGCCGCTCAAATTGGTCGCGGATTACCTTGCCGAGCGCCGCGCGACGGGGCGTGTCGGGATGGAGGAGACCAACCGCTTCTTCATCCTCGACCGATTGCAACGCCAACTACCACGCTCGACCATCGTCAGCGCCAACCCTGTCGTCCGCGCGGCGCGGATGCGCAAGACCGCCGCCGAACTGGCGCTGATGCAGGCCGCGTCGGACATTACCATCGCCGCCTTCCGCCACGTCTGGCCGCAAGTGAAAGCGGGCATGACCCGCGACGATATGGACGCGATGATCGGCGCGGCGACCCGCGCGCTTGGCGGGGGCTATGACGGCGGGCTGGTGCTGGTCGGCGAGGCCACCGCATACCCTCACGGCAGCCACCAGATCCAGCGGGTCGAGCGTGGCAGCAACGTGTTGTTCGATTGCGGTTGCGACGTGCACGGTTACCAGTCCGACATTTCGCGCAGCTTCGTGTGGGGCGCGGACCCCACCGCCGAGCAGCGCAAGCTCTGGGACCAGGTCGCGCGCGGCCAGCAGATCGCGATTCGGGCGGCGCAAATTGGCGCGCCTGCGGGAAGCGTCGATGACGCGGTTCGCGCTGCGTACACGTCTTGGGGATATGGCCCCGGCTACAAGCTTCCCGGCCTGTCGCACCGCACCGGGCACGGCATCGGCATGGAAGGCCATGAGCCGGTTAACCTCGTCCATGGCGAGATGACCAGGCTCGACGTCGGGATGTGCTTCTCCGACGAACCGGGCATCTACATCCCCGGCAAGTTCGGCATCCGGCTCGAGGATTGCTTCCACATGACCCCGACCGGCCCGCGCTTCTTCAGCGAACCACCACGCTCCATCGACCAACCGGTTTAGGGCCCGCGATTGTCCACTCCTCCACAATGGGCGACCATCAGCGGTGACGTCTGGGCCGAGCGCTGGCCGCAACTCGACCGTGGTCTGGCCGAAGTCGCCGACATTCTCGATCCAGCCATTCTCGCGGCTGCCCCGGCGGCACCGTTCCGCGCCTTGGACATCGGTTGCGGTGCCGGATCGACCAGCCTGTCGCTGGCCAAGGCCCGTCCCGATGCGGCGATCATCGCCTGCGACCTGTCGCCGTCACTTGTACAGATTGCCGAGAAACGGCTCGTCGGCACCGCGGCGACTCCGATGCTTGGCGATGCGCAAGACGTTGCCGCCCGCGAGGGACCGTTCGACCTGTTTTTCTCGCGTCACGGCGTAATGTTTTTCGCCGATCCACCCGCCGCCTTCCGAACCTTGCGACAATCCGCAAGCGCCGGTGCACCGCTAATCTTCTCCTGTTTCGAGGATTGGCTCGCCAACCCGTGGGCGTCCAAACTCACGTCGGCTGCGGCAGGACGTCCGGAGGATTCTCCAGGACGCGAGCCGGGCGGGTTCGCCTTTGCCGATCCGGACTATGCGCGGTCGATCCTGGACTCCGCCGGTTGGACCAGCGCTATCCGGCATTCATTCCAGTTCCGCTACGTCGCTGGAAGCGGTGCTGGGGCGATCGACGAGGCTATGTCCTTGCTATGTGCCGTCGGCCCTGCGTCGCGCAGCCTGCGCGATCTTGGCGAGCATGATCGCGCCCAGGCGGTGCAGCGGATGCGGGCGGAGGTAGAACGTCATTACAACGGCGCCGAAGTCGCGTTCCCGGGCGCGGCCTGTCTCTGGTCGGCCCGCGCCTAGGGTCGCGGTTCGCTTCCGGGCGGGAGCGCAGGTTGGTGGGTTGGGGCGGGCTTGGCGTCGATGTCGGGGCTGAGCTCCTCGTCGAGCGTGCCTTCCCACTTCGCCACCGCGACCGACGCCACCGCATTGCCGATGACGTTGGTCGCGCTGCGGCCCATGTCGAGGAAGTGGTCGACCGCCAGGATCAACAGCAGCCCGGCCTCGGGAATGTGGAACAAGGGCAGGACCGCGGCGATGACCACCAGGCTCGCGCGCGGCACGCCGGCGATCCCCTTCGATGTCACCATCAGCACCAGCAGCATGGTGATTTCCTGAGTCAGCGTCAGGTCGATGCCATAGGCCTGGGCGATGAAGATCGACGCGAAGGTCATGTACATCATGCTGCCGTCGAGATTGAACGAGTAGCCGAGCGGGAGGACGAAGCTGGCGATGCGCGGCGGCACGCCGAACCGCTCGAGCGCCTCCAATGTGCGCGGATAAGCGGATTCCGATGAGGCGGTCGAGAAGGCCAGCACCACCGGATCGCGAACGAACCGCGCGAGATGGCGGACGCGTGGCCCGACGATCAGGAATGCAGCGCCGAACAACAGCAACCACAGGATCGCCAGCCCGAGGTAGAAGCTGCCGACGAACCGCCCAAAGGTGATCAGGATCGCCGGCCCCTGCTCGGTCAGCGCGGCGGCGACCGCTGCGAACACCGCGAACGGGGCGAAGCGCATCACGTAATTGGTGATCTGCAGCATCACCTGCACCAGGCCCTCGATGCCGCGCACCAAGGGCTTGGCCGCATCGCCGACCGCGGTGATCGCGACCCCGAAAAATACCGAGAAGACGACGATCGGCAGGATGTCGTTCTTGGCCATTGCGTCGGCGATTGAGGAGGGGACGACGTGGGTGATGAAATCCTTGAGCGAGAAGGTCGACTGGTCGACCCCGCTCGCCGCATTGGCGGCCGGCAGCGGCAGGTTCAGCCCGACTCCGGGTTGCAGCAGATTGACCAGCAGCAGCCCGAGGCTGAGCGAGACGATGCTCGCGCCGATGAACCAGCCGAGGCTGCGCGCGCCGACCCGGCCGAGCGCCGCCGTGTCCCCCATATGCGCAATCCCAACGACCAGCGTGGAGAATACCAACGGCGCGATGATCATCTTGATCAGCCGCAGGAACAAGGCGGTGACAATGCCGAGATAATCGGCGATCGACTTGAGCCGCGCGGCGCTTGCGGGCGTCCCGTCGTCGATCGACGCATGGGTTGCCCAGCCGACGATCAGGCCCAGCACGAGGGCGATCAGGATGAAGCGGGTAAGTTTATTGGCCACGTATTGATTGCCCCTTTGCCGGTTGGTCGCGAGACAAGCCGCTGGGGCGAGTGGCGTCAAGCTTGAGGGGAGTGGAGTGAGCAGCTACGACGACCGCGATGATCGAATTCGGCAAGGAAATGGTGCGCGACGAAGCGCGCGCGCTCGATGCGCTGGCGGACTCGCTGGGCGACGATTTCGACCGCGCGTGCCGGCTGATCCTCGAGACCAAGGGCAAGTTGATCGTCTCTGGGCTCGGCAAGTCGGGGCATATCGGGCGCAAGATCGCCGCCACATTCGCCTCGACTGGCACCACCGCGACTTTTCTCCATCTCGCCGAAGCAATCCACGGCGACCTCGGCATTGCCGACCGCGGCGACGTCGCCTTGCTGATCTCGCAATCGGGCCAGACCGCCGAGTTGCAGCCGGTGATTGATCATTTCGACGCCATCGGGGTGGCGATCATCGCCATCACCGGCCAGGCTAATTCGATGCTCGGTAGTGCGGCGGCGGCGGCGTTGGTGTTGCCCCATTGGCCCGAGATTGGCCCCGAGGCGGTTGCTCCGACCACCTCGACTACGATGACACTCGCGCTCGGCGATGCGTTGGCGATGACGGTGATGCGCGAAAAGGGTTTCAGCCGCACCGATTTCGGGATGATCCACCCCGGCGGAGCTCTCGGATTGCGTCTGCGCCCGGTCAAGCGCCTGATGCACGGCGGCGACAAATTGCCGCTGGTCGGCGTCGACACATCGATGCACGACGCGATCATCGTCATGACCGAGAAACGGCTCGGCGTGGTCGGCGTGACCGATGTCGACGGGCGTTTGGTTGGGGTGATCACCGACGGCGACTTGCGCCGCAACATGGAGCGCGGGCTCGACCATCCGGCGTCGATCTTCATGAATTCCAACCCCAAGCTGATCGGCCCCGACGACCTGGTCGACGACGCGCTCAGCCTGTTTGAGGAGCATCGCATCACGACCCTGTTCGTCACCGAGGACGGGCGGCCGGTCGGCGTGGTCCACATTCACGATACACCGGCCGCGCGATGAAAACCGTCATACTGATCCCGGCGCGATTTGCGTCGAGCCGCTATCCGGGCAAGCCGTTGGTCGACCTCAAGGGCGCGGGCGGGGCGGCCAAGCCGCTGATCCAGCGAAGCTTTGAGGCCGCGCTGCGCGTTCCCGGGATCGCCGCGGTCCACGTCATCACCGACGACGATCGCATCGCGCAGGCGGTGCGCGGCTTTGGCGGCAGCGCGCTGATGACCAGCGAAGGTTGTCGCAACGGCACCGAACGCTGCGCCGAAGCGCTCGACCAGCTCGACTCTGATGTCGACGTAGTGGTCAATTTCCAGGGCGACGCTCTGCTCACCCCGCCCGGCTTCGTCACCGCATTGGTCGACCAGCTCGCCGGCTCGCCCGGCTCGCTGGTCGCTACTCCCGCGCTGCGCCAGCGCAGCGACGAAGTGCGCAAGCTGCAGGCGGATGAGGCCGCGGGCCGCGTCGGTGGGACCAGCGTGGTGGTCGATAACGACAGCCGCGCGCTTTATTTCTCGAAGAAACTGATCCCGTACTTGCCCGCCGGATCGCTCGACCATGAAATGTCGCCAGTGCGGCTTCACATCGGGGTTTACGCTTATCGCCCTGCTGCGCTCGCGACTTACGTTGCCACACCGCCGAGCGAGCCGGAGGAACTTGAGGGCCTCGAGCAATTGCGCTTCCTCGTCGCGGGCATCCCGGTCGACGTCGTCGATGTCGCGACCCCGGCCTTCATTTTGCGCGAACTCAACAATCCCGAGGATGTCAGCCCGATCGAGGATTCGCTTGCCATGGCCGGGCTCGAATGAGCTTCCTCGACGCGCTTCCCGCCAAGTACCGGGTGATCCTGTGCGACATCTGGGGCGTGATTCACGACGGGGTGAGCCTTTACCCCGGCGCGGCCGAGCGGTTGCTTGGCTGGACGGGTGAGGGGCGGCGGATCATCCTCATCACCAACGCCCCGCGCACCGCGCAAGCTGTCGAACAGCAACTCGCGCGGATCGGTCTTCCGCGCGGCACATGGCACGGCATTTCGACCAGTGGCGAGGCCGGGATTGCCGCGCTCACCGCGCTCGCGGCACCGGTCGGGTTCATCGGCACGCCCGAGGATCGCGCGATCATCGAAGCGCGTGGAGTCGTTATCGCCGACGACGACAATTTCACCGACCTCGCCTGCCTCGGCCTCGATGGTGAGCGGATCAACGCCACCGACTACCTTGCCGACATCGACCCGCTCGCCGTGCGCGGGGTGATCATGCATTGCCTCAATCCCGACCGGATGGTCGTTCGCGGCGGCGTTCCAGAGGCTTGCGCCGGGGCGATCGCCGATCTTTATGAGGGCCTTGGCGGCACCGTCCGCTGGTACGGCAAGCCGCACCCCGCGATTTATGAGCATGCGCTTGGCCTCGGCGGCAACCCCGACAAGTCCGCCGTCCTGGCGATCGGCGATGCGCTCGCCACCGACGTCCTCGGCGCTGCTCGTCAGGGGTTAGATTGCGTGTTCGTCACCGGCGGGATCCACGCTGGCGAAACCTTCCCCGCCAGTTTCGCGCCGCAATATGGGCTTGGCGATTGGGCACCGGTGGCGGTCGTCGACGCGCTGGGTTAAAGGCCGGTGATGATCTTCAACGGCACCAAAATCGGGCTCGACCAGCCCTTCTTCCTGATCGCCGGTCCATGCGTCATCGAGAGCGAGGAGTTGCAACTTCGCACCGCCGAGCGGCTGAAAGCGATCACCGACACGCTCGGCATATTGTTCCTGTTCAAGTCGAGCTTCGACAAGGCCAATCGATCATCCGGCACCAGCTTTCGTGGTCCCGGCATGGATGAGGGCCTGCGCATCCTCGAAAAAGTCCGCGCCGAGCTTGGCGTCCCGGTGCTGACCGACGTGCATGACATTGCGCAAGTGGGACCGGTCGCCGAAGTGGTCGACATGCTCCAGACCCCCGCCTTCCTCGCCCGCCAGACCGATTTCATCCAGGCGGTCGCCAGTGCGGGCAAACCGGTCAACATCAAGAAAGCGCAGTTCATGGCGCCGTACGACATGAATAATGTCGTCGACAAGGCGAAAGCCGCGTCGATTGCGTCGGGCGGCGATGGCTCCAACATCCTTGTCTGCGAGCGCGGTGCGTCGTTCGGCTACAACAACCTTGTGTCGGACATGCGCAGCCTGGCGATCATGCGCGAAACCGGCTGCCCGGTGGTGTTCGACGCGACCCACTCGGTGCAATTGCCGGGCGGGCAGGGGACCAGCTCGGGCGGCACCCGCGAGCATATTCCCGTTCTCGCCCGAGCCGCGGTCGCGGTCGGGATCAGCGGCCTGTTCATGGAAACCCACCCCGATCCCGCCAACGCCTTGTCGGACGGCCCCAACGCCTGGCCGCTCGACCGGATGGAAAGCCTGCTCACCACCCTGGTCGCCATCGACCGTACGGTGAAGCAGGCCGGGTTCGCCGAAATCGACCTGGTCAGGCCGGCTCGCTGACCCGACCCTTGACCACCTTGTCGGCCAGCGTGCCGTTCAATTCGGCGAGATGGTCATATTCGGCTTCGTAGGTCGCGAGCCCCTGGCTGAGTGACCGCAACTCGGCTTCCAGTCCGGCCAATTCGCTTTCCGGCAACAATGCCTCGACCCGGTCCCACCCTGGCCAGCCGTCGCGCTGGCCCAAGCCCAACATCTGCCCGCGCCGAGACGCGATGGTCGAGCTGACTTTCGAGGTCGAACTGGACGGCGACACCACCACCAGTCGCTGCACTGGCTCGAGCAAATGCGGGGCCGCGGCGGCGAGCCCATCGTGCATCGCGATCCGCCCGGCGGTGCGAAAGGCGAGTTCGGACGAATCGACGCTGTGGAAGCTGCCATCGACCAGGCTCACCGCGACATCGTCGACCGGGAAGCCGAGCGGGCCCTTGACGCACGCGTCCTTCACCCCGGCTTCGACCGCCGGGATATATTGCCGCGGGATCGAACCGCCGTGGATGTTCTCCTCGAACTTGAAGCCCTCGCCGCGGGCCAGCGGGCGGATCTCGATGATCACATCGCCATATTGGCCATGCCCGCCCGACTGCTTCTTGTGGCGACCGTGCTGGCGGACCGTCTGGCGGATCGATTCGCGATACCCGATCGAGCAGGGCTTGCTCGTCACCTCGACCCCGTAACGCCGCTTCAACCGCGCCACGACCAAGGCGAGATGCTCGTCATTGACCCCGCGCAGGCGCAATTCGTGGCTGTCATCGTCATGCTCGATAGTCAGTGCCGCATCTTCTTCCGCCAACCGCGCCAGCGCGCTCGCCAGCCGGACGTCATCCTTGCGGTCCGCCGGAGCGATCGCGACCGTGGCGTTGCGCGCGATGGCGGGAAGCTCGACCGGGGCCGGGATAATGCCCGCGCTGAGCCATTGCCCCGCTTTAACCTCGTCGGCCTTGGCCACCGCGACGACAGCGCCCGGCTCGGCCTTGCTGGTCTTGGCGGTCTTGTCGCCCTGGACGGTGAACAAAGCGCCGAGCCGCGAACTGGCGCCGTCGGCGGTCTTGAGCTCGGCCCCCTCGGCGATCGACCCGCCCAGCACCCGTGCCAGTGCCAGTCGCCCGACCGACCCGCCGTGGTTGATCTTGAACGCGAACAGCGACGGATCGTTGACCGACAATCGCCGTGCGGTCGTCTCGGGCCCCGGCGCTTCGTGACGCAATGCCTTGAGCAAGCGCCGCACGCCCCAGCTACTGCTGGCCGATCCGAACAGCACCGACACGCCGAGGTTCTCGCCAGTTTCTCGCGCCAGATCGGCGAAGATGGTCGATTGCTCGGGCACCTGGTCCATCAGCAATTGTTCGAGCAAATCATCGTCGTGATCGGCCAGCCGTTCGAGCATCTCGGTCCGCGCTTCGGCCTCGCGGTCGGCAAGCTCGAGCGGCATGGTGATCTGCTCGGACGAGTCGCCTGGCCGGTAATGATAGGCCCGCTCAAGCGCGATATCCACGAAGCCGGTGACCTTGTCGCCCCCGGATTCCTTGGCACGGATCGGGACTTGCCGGGCAATCAATGGCGAGACGCTCATCGGCTGCAGCGCGCTTAGCAAATCGCGGATCCGGCCGCGGGCCTGGTCGACGCGATTGACGAAGATGAGGTGCGGGATGCCGAGCTCATCGAGCATCCGCAGGCTGGGCGCGGCGAGCGCTGCCCGGGCGGGGTCGGGATCGACCACCACGATCGCCATGTCCGCCACCGCGACTGCGTTTGCGCCATCGGCGGCGAACCCGACCGATCCGGGCGCGTCGATGATCGCGAATTTATCACCCAGATAATCGAAATGCATCAGATTGAGCTCGGTCGATCCGCCGCGTTGCCGCGCTTCGGGGGAGGCATCGCCGACGCTCGATCCGTTGGCAGTCGAGCCTTGCCGGTCGATGGTGCGGGAGGCGAACAGCATCGCTTCGGCCAGGCTGGTCTTGCCCGCGCCGGCCGGTCCGACCAGCGCGATTGCTCTTGTGCCGTTGGATTGGGCTCCGTTGGGCATGCGACTCTCCTTCGTCCGTGGTGGGCGGGCGCGAGTCGCGAAAAGCGCGGCTGCGCTTCGATGCGCCAGCGTCGGACTCCCGCCGCGCAATTGCAAGCGTGGCGCTGGCGATGACCGGTGCGGCAGTCGTTGCGGCGCTTGCCGCGGCGATTTCGGCCGACGTCGCGGATGCAACCAGAATTCGGATCGGAGCGTTGCGCGTTCAAGTTCACAAAGGAAGTCATTGAATGTTCGCGACTAAAACTCTCACTGCCTGCGCCACCGCCGCTCTCATCCTCAGCTCTGGCTCGGCGCTTGCCCAGACCAACCCCACCGATCAGCCGACTCAGGAAGATCGGGTTGGCGCAATCCTCGGATCCTTGTTTGGCGACGGGCTTGGCGTTTCCACGTCAGTCGAGCAGCAATGGGCCGCAGGTCGCAGGCCGCTGGCCACTCAGCGGCTCCAGTTCAACGCCCGGATCAATGCCGACGTTCGATCGGGCGCGTTGACCCAGGCCAATGGCACGCGCGTGATGGCCGAATATGATCGGCTGGTGGCGCTGGAAACGCGCTATGGTGCCGACAATCGCTTTACGACGCAGGAACGCACCGAGCTCGGTGATCGCTATGGCGAGTTGACCCAGAAATTGACCGAAGGCGGCTATTCCAATGACGCCAGCCCGACGATGGCGATTGCCGACGGTCGCGCCGAGTTCGAACGTCGCGTGGACGCGAGGGTGTCCGCCCGCCGCGTAAGCCGGGTCGAGGCCACACGTCTCAAGCGGGATTATGCCGCATTGGTCCAGGTCGAGGCCTCGTTGGCCCGTGACGGCATCAGCGACCAGGAGCAGGAAGATCTCGATGCTAGGCTCGATTCGCTCGATGCCCGCGTCGGCGACACCGCTTATGGCGGCGGCGCGGCCGTGCTCGACAATCGCACGCGCTTGGCCAACGTCGATCGCGCCCTCAACACCAGCGGCCTCGGCACGCTCGCCCGGGCCCAGGTGCGGGTCGAACTCGGCGATCTGACGCGTCTCGCCGCCGCTTATGCCCGCGCTGCGCCGACGAGCGAGGAGCGCAGCTATCTGGAGCGCCGGATCACCGACTTGGAAACACGAGCGCGCATCCGGCGGTAGGGGCGGAGCAATCCCCTCCCTTATAGGGAGGGGATGGGTTTTACGCTGCCGGGAGCAGTCGTTGCTCGCCCGCCAGCCGCAGCAACGCGGCCTGCAATTTCTCGAATGCGCGCACCTCGATCTGGCGGATTCGCTCGCGGCTAACGCCGTAGACCTGGCTGAGGTCCTCGAGGGTCTTGGGTTCTTCGGACAGGCGGCGCTCGACGAGGATATCTTTTTCGCGCGGGTTAAGGCTGGCCATCGCCTGGTTGAGGAGGTCATGGCGGACCTGGCGCTCTTCTTCGTCGGCGACGATTTCGTCCTGCAGCGGGCCGTTATCGACCAGGAAATCCTGCCATTGGCCCTCGCCGTCGGTGTCGCGCAGCGGGGCGTTGAGCGACGTATCGCCGCCCATCGCCATGCGGCGATTCATGCTGACGACCTCATCCTCGGTCACGCCAAGGTCGGTGGCGATCTTGGTAACGTCGGCCGGCTTCAGGTCGCCGTCCTCGAACGCCTGGATCTGGTTTTTCATCCGGCGGAGGTTGAAGAAGAGCTTCTTCTGGTTGGCGGTGGTGCCGATCTTCACCAGCGACCAGGCGCGCAGGATGAATTCCTGGATCGAGGCGCGAATCCACCACATCGCGTAGGTCGCGAGGCGGAAACCGCGATCGGGCTCGAACTTCTTTACGCCCTGCATCAGGCCGATATTGCCTTCGGAAATGAGCTCGCTGACCGGCAGGCCGTAGCCGCGGTAACCCATCGCGATCTTGGCGACCAGGCGAAGGTGCGAGTTGACCAGCCGCGCGGCGGCGTCGGTGTCGCCCTGCTCGCGCCATGCCTTGGCCAGCATGAACTCTTCCTCGGGGGCGAGAATCGGGAACTTCTTGATCTCGGTCAGGTAGCGATTGAGGCCCGCTTCACCGCCCGAGGCGGGAATCGAGAGCGCTCTTTTGCCCTGGGTCGTTGCTGGTCGTGCCATATCAGTCCCAATCTCCTGGGTCGGAGCGCCGTCGCGTGACGCCCCTAACCGGTCAAATCCTATATACCAAGCTCTGTGAACAGTAACTGCATGTCCGACGGAAGGGCGCTTTCGAACGACAGACGCATCTTGGTAATCGGATGGATGAAGCCGAGCGCCGCCGCGTGGAGCGCCTGGCGCTTGAAGTCGAGGCGCAGCAGCAGCTCGCGCTGGCGCTGCTTGGGCGAGCGGCCATAGACCGGATCGCCAAGCAACGGATGGCCGATCGAGGCCATGTGGACCCGCACCTGGTGCGTGCGGCCGGTCTCGAGGCGGCATTCGACCAAAGCGGCGTCGCGCAGCGGTTGTTTGACGCTCCAATGGGTCACCGCGCGCTTGCCGCTACCGTCCTTGACGATTGCGACTTTCTTGCGATCGGTCGGGGAGCGGGCGAGGTAGGCCTCGACCCGGCCGTTGAGCATCGTCGGGACGCCGGTGACAATCGCGAGATAGCGTCGATCGATGCTGTGGTCGGCGAATTGTTTCGACAGACCCTCGTGCGCGCGGTCGGTCTTGGCGACGAGCAGCAGCCCCGATGTGTCCTTATCGATGCGGTGCACGATGCCCGGGCGGGCGACTCCGCCGATCCCGCTTAGCGAGGGGCCGCAATGGTGGAGGAGGGCGTTGACCAAGGTGCCGTCGCGATTGCCCGCGGCGGGGTGGACGACGAGGCCGGCGGGCTTGTCGACCACCAGCAGATGCTCGTCTTCATACGCGATGACGAGCGGGATTTCCTGCGCTTCGTTATGCGGCGCCGTGGGGTCAGGGATGGCGAGCGCGAACGCCTCGTCGCCGTTCATCTTGACCGCCGGATCGCGGTAGAGGCGGGTACCGACCGAGAGCGCGCCGCTCTTGACCAGCACCTTGAGACGCTCACGCGACAAGGTCGGATGCGCATCGGCGAGCGCGCGATCGAGCCGCCAGCCGGCATGGCGCTCGTCGAGAGCGATGTTGATGATCTGATGCCCCCCGGTCACGTCAAGAATATGGGGAGTGGTTTTTGGCGGTTCAATGGGCCCTTCCTTGCGATTTCCTCGCACCTGCGGCATCAACCCGCCGATGAACGCCATCGATCTTGCAAGCTTGCTCTGTTCGCGCCTGTGCCACGATTTGCTGTCGCCGGTGGGCGCGCTCAACAATGGCTTGGAGCTGATGGCCGACGAGCAGGACCCGGCGATGCGCGAGCGGTGCCTCGAACTGCTCAACGAAAGTGCGCGGGCGAGTGCCAACAAATTGAAATTCTTTCGCCTGGCGTTCGGCGCGGCGGGCGGATTCGGCGACACGATCAACACGCGTGAGGCGCATGCCGCGCTGGCCGGACTGTTCGGCGCCGAGAAGCAGCTCGAACTGGGCTGGATCGTCAACGCCGAGGCCTTGCCCAAGGGGGCGGTGAAATTGCTGCTCAACCTGGCGCTGATCGCGGGCGATGCGCTGGTCCGCGGCGGTCGGCTTGATGTCGGTGCCGAGGAAACCGGCGGCAAGATCGAGATCGTCATTCGCGGGGAGGGGCCGCGGATCCTGCTCGACCCCAATTTGCGCGAGACCTTGGCCAGGGGCAATTCGAACGGCAGCGTCGAACCGCGCGCCGCGGGCGCGTGGCTGGCGCATGCGTTGGCGAGCGAGGCGGGGGGCGATATCCGGCTGTCCGATCCATCGTCCGACGTGCTGATGATCGGGGCGACGCTTAACGCCGAACGGCGCGGGGACTAACGCCGAATTAACCCTTTTCGCTCATAGGTCGCTGCAGTGTAGCGCAGGGTCACAAGCAGCATGGACGATCTGATTGCCGATTTCGTGGCGGAATGCCGTGAGATGCTCGAAGCGCTAGGCGGCGAGATTGTCGCGTGGGAAGCCGAGCCCGACGATCGCGCCCGGCTCGACAGTATTTTCCGCTTCGTCCACACCGTGAAGGGCAATTGCGGCTTCTTTGAATTCCCGCGATTGGAAGCGCTCAGCCACGCCGCCGAAGACGCGCTGGCCGATGTTCGCGCCGGTCGCCGGGTCGCCGACGGACAATTGGTCAGCGCGGTGCTGGCCGTGATCGACCGGATCGGCGAGATGGTCGCCGCGATCGACGCAGGCGAAGATTTCCCCGCTGGCGACGATAGCAGCTTGATCCTGGCACTCGAACCTGGCGCCGAAAGCATTTCCGCACCGACCACCGTCGCAATCGCCGATGGCAAGGCCTCCGCCGCGCCGCGCACGATCCGCCTGTCGGTTGAATTGCTCGACCGCGTGATGAGCGGCGTGTCGGACATGGTGCTGGCGCGCAACGAGCTTGCCCGCCGCCTGCGCGAAACCGAGAATGACGTCACGGTCGATGGCGCGTTCGAGCGATTGAGCGGGATCATCGCCGAAATGCGCGATGCGATCACCCGCACCCGGATGCAGCGGATCGAGAATCTGTTCGTCGCCTTGCCGCGCATGGTGCGCGACCTGTCGGCCGAACTGGGCAAGCAGATCTTGATCGATATCGATGGCGGCGATGTCGAACTGGACCGCGAGATGATCGAGATGATCCGCGATCCGCTGACCCACATCATCCGCAATGCGGTCGATCATGGCATCGAAAGTCCCGCCGACCGGCTGAAGTCGGGCAAGCGCGAGATCGGCCTGCTGACCGTTTCGGCCAGGCAATCGGGCAACCAGATTTTGATCGACATCGCCGACGACGGCAAGGGCATCGACGGCAAGAAACTGGTCGAAAAAGCGGTTTCCGCCGGTACCATCGAGCCAGTCGATGCGGCCAAGATGACCCCGCGCGAGCAGCTCGCGTTGATCTTCGAGGCCGGGCTGTCGACCGCCACACAAGTGACCTCGATCTCGGGCCGCGGGGTGGGGATGGACGTTGTCCGCTCCAACGTCGAGCGGATCGGCGGGATCGTCGAGGTCGATAGCAATCCGGGCCACGGCACGCGGATGACGCTGCGGGTTCCCCTCACGCTGACCATCATCCCCGCGCTGACGGTGTCGATCGGCAACCAGCATTTCGCAATCCCGCGCTCGGCGATCGAGGAGATCGTCCGCGCTAACGGCAGTTCGGTCACGCTCGACAGCATCGGCGGCGCCGGGGTCGCGACGATCCGCGGTCGGCGGATGCCAGAAATCAGCCTCGCCGACGTGCTCGGCCTGGCGAGCGACATCCCCGACGAGGAGCGTACCCTGGTCGTGCTCCGTCCCGCCGGGGGCGATCTGTATGCGCTCGCGGTCGACCGGATCCACGATCATGAGGAACTGGTGGTCAAGCCCGCCGCGCCTGCGGTGATGGCCACCGGACTCTATGCCGGAACGACCTTGGCCGATGACGGCAGCCCGATCCTGTTGTTTGACCCGGCGGGGCTGGCCGAGGTCGGCGGGGTCAAGCTCGAGGTGCAGGAACGCGCTTCCCGCATCGCCGAAGCAACCGCGATCGTGGCGGTGCGCGACGATAATGTGCTGGTGTTCAACGGCCTTGATGGCAACCGCCGCGCCATCCGCCTGGCGCTGGTCGACCGGATCGAGGAGGTGCCGCGCGATTCAATCCGCGCCGCCGCTGGTCAGCTCCGGGTCCAGCTGGGCGAGATGATCCTGCCGCTGGCCGGTGCCGATTCGCTCGGGCCGGACGATGCCAAGGTCCGCGTGTTCCGCCTCAGCGACGGGCAGCATGAAATTGGCTACGTCTTCCGCGAAGTCATCGATTTGATGACGATCGACCATGAGATCATCGCCGCCGAACATCCCGGCGCGGTCAGCGGGGTCAGCCTGATTGGCGGCGAGCCGGCCGAGCTGGTCGACGCGCACTGGTTGTTCGCGCACCATCTCGGCGCGGCGATGACGCCGGCGCACCAGTCGGTGTGCCGCATCCCGTCGGACGATCCGTGGATGCAGAATATGCTCCGCCCGATCGTCGAGGCGGCGGGTTATCTGGTGATCGACGAACATGATGAATTAATCCCCGACCTGGTGATCGCTGCCAATCCGGATGCTGTCGACAAGGCGCATCCGGGCCAGACGTTGGTGCTTCGCGCCGACAAGGATGGCGATGACGGCAGCGTCTATCGCTACGATCGCGCGGGGCTGATCAAGGCGCTTAAATCCGCAAGCTCGGGAGGAAAGGGCCGATGAGCCAGTTGCTGTTGATCGTCTCGATCGCCGGGAGCCGCGTGGCCTTTCCGTCAGCCGCGATCGAATCGGTGGTCGAACTCGATACATTGATCCCCGTGCCGCGCGCTGCGCCGCATGTCGCGGGACTGTCGGCCTTGCGAAGCCGGGTGCTGACGGTGATCGACACGGTTCGCTCGCTCGACCTAGGCGACAGCGATTGTTCGGACGGAATTCGTGAGGCGGCGGTGGTCGAATATGATGGCCACCATTACGCATTGATCGTCGATACGGTCGAGGATGTGGTCGAGGCGATGTCCGATCCCTCGCCGATCCGCGCCGCGATGGGCGAGGGGTGGGAGCGAGTCTCGCTCGGCATGGTCGAGACCGAGGAAGGCCCGCTGCTGCTGGTCGACGTCGCCGCCTTGATCGCCGGCACCCCGCCCGAAGCCCGCGCCGCTTAAGTTTCGAGCTTAAGCCTCTGGTTACCCTTGGCGTTTAGACCAGTATGGAATTGAACAGGATATCCGTATGAAGACCTGCCTAATCGTCGACGACAGCAAGGTGATCCGCAAGGTCGCTCGGCATATCCTAGAAACCCTCGACTTTCAGGTCGACGAAGCCGGTGATGGCCGCGAAGCGCTGACCCGCTGCGAAGCGTCGATGCCCGATGTCGTCCTGCTCGACTGGAACATGCCGGTGATGAGCGGCATGGAATTTCTGAAATTGCTTCGCCAGCGCGGTCATGAGGACCAGCCCAAGGTGGTGTTCTGCACCACCGAGAATGACATGGCGCACATCCGCGCCGCGCTCGAAGCCGGTGCCGATGAGTATGTGATGAAGCCGTTCGACCGCGAAACGCTCCACATCAAGTTGCAACTCGTCGGCGTCGCGTAAGACGCCCGCCATGTCATCGGCATTAGCCAAATCGGGATCAGCGTATCGCGGCCATGACGAACCGCGCATTCGCTTGATGGTGGTCGACGATTCGATGGTCGCGCGGGCCATCTTGTCGCGCATGATCGCTGCCGACGATGGGTTCGAGATTGCCGCCGTGGCCGGGACCGCCGAGGATGCGATCGTCGCGCTTGGCCAGGTTCGGGTCGATATCGTGCTACTTGATCTGGAAATGCCGGGTGCCGGCGGGCTCAAGTCGATCCCCGGGATCCTTGCCGCCGCGCATGGCGCGAAGGTGCTGATCGTTTCTTCGCTGGCCGAGGAGGGCGCGGAGGATACGGTTGCCGCGCTTGCGCTTGGCGCGGCGGATACCTTGCCCAAGCCGGGAACGGGGCGCTTCAACGGGCGGTTTTCCGAGGTTTTGCTTGGTAAATTGCGCGCGCTTGGCCGTGCCGGCTTGCCGGCCCCGCGGCGCGCCCCGGTCCAGGACTCCATTCCCGCCAGCCTGCTTCGCCCGATGAACGACGGGCCGGTCAAATTGCTCGCGCTCGGTGCGTCGACCGGCGGGATTCATGCGCTGACCGCATTTTTCCAGGCGCTTCCGGCCAAGATTGGCGCGCCGATCCTGGTGACCCAGCATCTGCCGCAACCCTTCATGGCAGTGTTCGCGCGCCAGTTGTCGGCCGCCGCCGGGCGTGAGGCGTTGGTCGCCGAAGACGGCTTGCGTTTGCTCCCCGACCGGGTCGTGATAGCGCCGGGCGACGCCAGCTTGGGCGTTGAAGTTCATGGCGGCAAACTGGTCGCGCGGTTGATTCGCCAGCGCTCGCCGAGCGGATTCCTGCCGTCGGTCGACCCGATGCTGGCTTCTGCCGGGGCGATGCTCGGAGCGGAGGCGCTTGGCGTGGTCCTGTCAGGGATGGGCCGCGACGGATTGGAAGGCGCGATGGCGCTGGTCGGGGCGGGCGGATCGCTGCTGGTGCAGGACGAAGCCAGCTCGGCGGTGTGGGGCATGCCCCGCGCGGTGGCCGAGGCCGGACTTGCCAGCGGAGTGCTTCCACCGGCGCGGATTGCCGCGCGCATCGCCCATCGGATCGGCGCTGCCGCGTGCAGGTAAGCGATAGCTCCAGCCGGATCCTGGCCGGCTTGCTGGAAGCGCGCACCGGGCAACAATTGACGATGAGCCGCCGGTGGCGGATCGAGACGGCGCTGTCGTCGCTGCTGCGCGAGCGCGGCATCGCCACGCTCGACGAGCTGATCACCATCCTGGTCATGGGGCGCGAACCGGCGCTGTCCAACTTGGTCGTCGAGGCGCTGTTGAACAACGAAACCTATTTTTTCCGCGATCGCCAGCCGTTCGACGTGCTGTCGGGGCAATTCCTTCCGGCGCTGGCCAAGGCGCGCGCCGAGAAACGCAGCCTCAAGATCTGGTCGGCGGGCTGCTCGACGGGGCAGGAGCCTTATTCGCTGGCGATGCTGTTCGCCGACGAGCCATTGAAATGGCAGGGCTGGACGATCGATATCCTCGGCTCCGACGTGTCGAGCCAAGTGGTGGACCGCGCCCGGGCCGGAACCTACACCCAGTTCGAAGTTCAACGCGGGCTCGGCATCCAGCAGATGATCCGCTGGTTCTCGGAAGGCGAGGATGGCTGGCGCGCCGCCGAGCCGCTCCGCCGCCAGGTCCGCTTCCAGGTCCACAACATCCTCGAACCCGCGCCGCATCCGGGTCAGTTCGACATCATCCTGTGCCGCAACGTCCTGCTTTATCTCAGTCCCGAGAAGCGCGCTGCGGCGTTCGACCGGCTGGCCGCGGCACTCGCGCCCGACGGTGCGTTGATGCTCGGCGCCGGCGAGACGGTGATCGGCCAGACCACGCGCTTCGCCGCCGATCGCGAGACTCGCGGGCTGTACCGACTGACGGACGGCGCCAATGCCGACCGCCGCGAACCGCGGGTCGCCTGAATCCACTTGACGCCGCGCGGCTTGGCGTGTGCCATGCGGCGATGGAGATGATCGACCGCCCCTCGCCGAATTTCGACGATCGGGCGCTGCCGGTGACGATGATCGTGCTCCATTATACCGGCATGCCCGACTGCCAGAGCGCGCTCGACCGGATGACCTCGCCCGAGGCCAAGGTCGCCGCCCATTATTGCATCGACGAGGACGGCACGACCTATCGCCTGGTCGATGAGGACAAGCGCGCGTGGCATGCGGGCAAAAGCTATTGGCGTGGGGTGACCGACGTCAATTCGGCCAGCGTCGGGATCGAGATCGTCAATCCGGGTCATGAATTCGGCTATCGGCCATTCCCCGACGACCAGGTCGCGGCAGTGATTTCGCTGGTGTCGAGCATCAAGGAACGGTGCGGGATCGGGCGCGGCAATGTCGTCGGCCATTCGGACATTGCGCCGGCGCGCAAGGAGGATCCGGGCGAGCTGTTCCCGTGGGAGGCACTCGCCCGCCGCCGCCTCGCGCTGCCCAGCCCGACGCGCGACCTGATGGACCCGTTCTGGCCTGACGCCGGCTTCTTCCTCGCGCTCGAACGCTTCGGCTATAGCGTGAGCGATCCACAAAAAGCGACTATCGCCTTCCAGCGCCGCTTCCGCCCCGACCGGATCGACGGCATCGTCGATGGCGAATGCCGGGCGAAACTGCTGTCGTTATTGCTCCCGCGCCCGCAATAGATCATAGCGCGCAGCGTCAGGGGACTGGGCGGCCGCGGCTTGCAGCAATGCGAGGCGAGGAAAGTCCGGGCTCCACGGAATGAAGGTGCCGGATAACGCCCGGCGGCCCCGGCGCAGGCCAGGGTCAGGGAAAGTGCCACAGAAAGCATACCGCCGGTTTTCGAACCGGTAAGGTCGAAACGGTGCGGCAAGAGCGCACCGCGGCGCTGGCAACGGCGGCGGCATGGCAAACCCCACCTGGTGCAAGACCGAATAGGGGTGGCGCGGGGCTTCGGTTCCAGGGGCAGTTCCGCCTCGTCACCCGGGTTGGTCGCTTGAGCGGCGGGGCAATCCGTCGCCTAGAGGAATGGTCGCCCATCGCCCTTCGGGGTGAGGACAGAACCCGGCTTACAGGTCCCCTGACATTTTTCGCTGGTCGCAATGATCCGCGATGCAGTCTACAAGGCGAAGTGATGGCTAAAGTGACCCGCAACGACGATTGGGGATTTCCCCGCTGGCGCCCGTACGGGTCGAAGGGCAGCGCCGCGGCCAAGGTCCGGCTGTGCGACCGCGAGGGCTGCAACGACGTCGGCGACCGGCCCGCGCCCAAGGCGCCCAACAGCCCCGAACGGTGGATGTTCTGCCAGTTGCACGCCGGGGAATATAATAAGGGCTGGGACTATTTCGCCGGGCTGTCCCCGGAGGAAGCCGCGCGCCGCGCCGCCGACGAGGAGAGCGACGCCTCGGCGTATCGCAAGAGCGCGCATTATCAATGGGCGGGATCCGGCGACGGCAGCCGCAGCAGCGACGAAATGCGCGCTTATGAAGCGCTCGAGATCGAGGTCGATGCCGATGCGGCGACGATCAAGGCGGCGTATCGCGGGCTGGCCAAGCAATATCACCCCGACGTCAATCGCGACGACAAGGAAGCCGCCAAGCGCTTCCAGCAGGTCCAGGCGGCCTATGACGTGTTGCGCAAGGCCGCCGAGCGGCGCGGCGAGCTGATCTAGGGCGCCAGCATGCCTAGGGCGTCAGCATAAAAGTACCGACCGCGCGGGCGACCGGGCGGCTGTCGTCGCCGGTATGGGCGATGCCGCTGACGAAGGCGATCTGGCGGGTGAGCTTGTCGCAGCGGCAACGAGCGATGACGGTCTCGCCCTTGAGCGCCGGGCGAAGATAATCGAGGCGCAGGTCGATTGTCACGATCGGCTGGAATTGCCCGAGCGCCTGCCACACCGATGCGCCGCCGCACGTATCGACCAGGCTGACAATCGCGCCCGAAGCGAGCACGCCGGTTTCCGCCACCCCGACCAATTTCTCGCGCCATGGCAGCGCAAGCTCGACCCAATCAGCGCCCGAGGCGCGAAATTCGAGGCCGAGCGCTTGGCCATGCCCGACCTTGCGCGCGAGTTCGAAGAACAGCTCCGGGTCGAAACCTGCGACTAGTTGCGGGATATCGCTCACGCCAGTCGCTCGGCGGTCTCGCGCACCAGCGCGATCATGTTGGGGATGCCCTGTGTGCGGTTCGACGATAATTCGCGCGCCAGGTTGAATGGCGCAAGCTCGCCGGCAATGTCGATCGCCGCAATCTCGGTCGGGCTGCGGTCCTGGACCACCGCCAGCACCAGCGCGACTACCCCCTTGGTGATCGCGGCATTGCTGTCGGCGAGGAAGTGGAGGCGCCCGTCGCCGGTCTGGGTTGGGTAGACCCACACCGAGGCTGAGCAACCGCGCACCTTGGTGGCGTCGGTCTTCAATGCATTGGGCATCGGTTCGAGGTCGCGGCCAAGCTCGATCAGCAGGCGATAGCGATCCTCGCTCTCGAGCAGCGCATAATCATCGAAGATGTCGGGCAGGGCGCTCACGCCGCTCGCCTAGCCGCCGCTCAGCGGTCGCGCAAACTGTCGATTTCGCGCGCCAGGCTATTTTCCTTGTCGACCGCGATCCGCTCGAGCGTCTGGACGCGCTCCTTGAGCATCTTGACCTCCTCGCGCAGGCGGATCGAGTCGGCGCTGTCCCGCGGCAGTTGCTGCTGTTCGTCATGGTCGAAGCCGCCGAAGCCACGCCGGCTGCGGTCGCGCAAAGTTCGCGCGGACAGAACGCCGTATTTTGCGCGGATGATCCCGCCAAGCGTAACGATGGCAACGATGGCGATGATAAACTCTGGCCCATTCATTTCGAATCAACTCCGGTCAGGCGCGGTGCACGCAGCGCCTCGATCTGCGCCGCGGTTTCAACGCCGCGGTCGGTCGCAATTTGTTCGAGCACCCGGACACGTTGTTCGAGCCGCTCGACCTGCGATGCATATTGGGCGCTTTTCTCCGCTGCCAAGTCCGTCTGCGCAATAATCTGGCGTTCCTTCATCCGTAGCCACATCTTGAACGGCGCAATCCCGATCGCGGCGAGGGGGATCAGGACCCAGATCCAGCTTGCGATATGATTCATTACTAAGCCTTCGTTCCGCTGAGGCGAGGCGCGCGCAGTGCCTCGATTTGCGCCGCCGTGTCGATCCCGCGATCGGTGACGATCTGCTCGACCACGCGGAGGCGCTGCTCGAGTTCGGCGTTGGACGTCGCATATTGCGCCGCTTTCTCCGCCGCCATGCCAAACTCTGCATCAAGGCGCCGCTCGCGATAGGCGAAGTAACGTTTCCCAACGTAACCGAGGAACATCATCGGGATGGCAACAACGATCAGCAGTCCTATCAAATCACCCGGGTTCATTATGCCCGTCCTCCCTTGTCGATCGACAATTGATCAATCTCGCGCGCCAGCCGCGACGGCTGGTCGGTGACGATCCGCTCGATGGTCTCAAGCCGATCCTTCATCGACCCGATCTCGGCGCGAAGCTGGCCATTCTCGCTCGATAGCAATTTGATCCGCTCGACCAATTGATCGTCATTCTTTTTGTGGATCGGCATTCCCCAGCTGTTCTGCAGCGGATAGCCATTCTTGATCCTGAGCCAGGTGTGGAGCAACGACCCGCCGATCCCCAGCGCGACGATCATAACCACCAGCGGCAGGACCTTGAGCAGGAATTTGAACACTTCGACGGCTTCGGGATCCATGTCGGCTGTTCCTTCTAACGCAAATTGTCGATGTCGTCGGCCAGCTGGCGCGACGGGTCGGTGGCGATACGTTCGAGCACCTTGAGGCGCTCCTCAAGACGGGCCACGGTCGACTTCAACTGGTCGTTCTCGATCGCCAGTAGTTCGGTCTTGGGATCGTCCTTGGTGACCTTGCCGCTCCATTCGCCTTCCAGCGGATAGCCGTGGCGCGCGCGGATGAAGGTGGTGATGATCCAGCCGATGGTCGAGATGGCGATGATCGCCAGGACGAAATTTGGTCCGCCGAAATTCATGCTAATTCCCCCTGAAATCCGGTCTAACGCAGTTGCTCAATCTCATTCGCAAGACTGCGGTTTTCGGTCGTCACATAATGTTCGATGTCGGCCAGTCGCCGGTCAATGTCACGAAAGCTGCTGGCGATTGCCCGGGCCGATCGCGCGGGGGACGCCCGGACACCCTGCCAGAATTGCCTTTGGTCGACATCATCACGATCGAGTTCGCGCGGGCGATCGGGCGAGATCCAGCCGGCCACGAAATAGAGCGGGAGGATCGATCCTCCGCTGAAGAAGAAGGCGAACACCATCATCCAACGGACCAAAGTCACGTCGACCCCGGTGTAATCGGCAATCCCGGCGCACATGCCGTTGACCTTGCCGTTACGCTTGTCGCGATAGAAACGCGTGCGGCTCGCAGGCTGGACCATCGATTATCTCCGTTCGCCGAGCAGCCGTTCGGTGCGGCTCTGCAAATTGTCGAAATCCTTGAGCAGGCTGCCGCTGCTGTCGCGCCCGGTCGAGCCTGGCAGGCAGGTCTGGCGCCAGTCGGGGTTCTCGGCGGTCATGATCCGTTCGATCGAGCACAGCCGATCGTCAAGGCGTCGCCCGGCATCGTAAAGCTCGTCGAGCAATTGCTCGTCGGCGCCGGTCAGCGTCTTGGCGGTCTTCCACTTGGTGATGTAATGAAAGATCAGCCACGGTAACCCGACAAATAGGACGAGCATCGCGACGATTCCGGTGAATGCGGCTTCTACTGGCATTTAAATTCCCCTGGCCTTCATTGCGGCCTTCATTGCTTCCAGTTCGGCGTCGACGCTGTCGCTGGCGCGAAGCTCGGCGATTTCTTCCTCAAGGCTCTTCGGCCCGGTCATCCCGAGCGCATCGGCGCGTCCCTCGGCGAAATCGGCGCGGCGCTCAAGGATTTCGAACCGCGAGAAGGCATCCTCGGTGCGACCGCCGTTGAGCATTTCGCTTGCCTTGGCGCGGGTGACGGCGCTTTCGAGGCGGTTGGCGATGGCGTTCTGGCGGCTGCGCGCTTCGCGCAGCTTGCCCTGCAGCTTGGCGATATCGATCTCATAACTTTTGAGCGTGTCCTCGATCGACTTGATCTCGGCGCGCAGGCCCTCGGCCATGTCGGTCGCCTTCTGGCGCTCCATCAGCGCCGCCTTGGCGAGGTCCTCGCGGTCTTTCGACAAGGCCAGCTCGGCTTTCTCGGTCCAGCTTGACGACAGTTCGTCGAGCCGGCTGATCGCGCGGCGCATTTCCTTGCCGTCGGCAATCGAGCGCGCGGCGGAGGCGCGAACCTCGACCAGCGTCTCTTCCATCTCGAGGATGATCATCCGGATCATCCGCGCCGGATCTTCGGCGCGGTCGAGCAGCTCGGTCATATTGGCTGCGAAAATGTCCCGTGTGCGGGAAAAGATACCCATGGAGAACTCCGTGTCGTGGCAGTCTGCTGCAATATCCTATTCAAGCATCGTGCCAGTTTGCCGGAATTCGACGAACAGCACAATAAACGCATTTTTTTGCACGTTTTCGACCAAAACATCTTGCCAAAGCGTGGCGCATCGCACCAATTGTTCGGACATGGAGCGCACAAATCAATTCGTCGGGTCGAGCCTGGCTTTCCTCGATGCGGTCGAGCGTGCCAGCCGGGCGGCGCTGCTCAATCGCCCGGTGCTGGTGATCGGCGAGCGCGGCACGGGCAAGGAATTGATCGCCGAGCGGCTCCACCATCTGTCGGGGCGCTGGGCCG
>ENA-OFCX01000056-OFCX01000056.1-metagenomes-genome-assembly--contig:-NODE-56-length-56752-cov-22.086319_pt1 | contig 56752 bp, 68 predicted proteins | sample MGYA00153384_OFCX01 | MGnify analysis MGYA00153384
GGGGCTGATAGTGATCGGGAAAGAGGGGCTTGGCTTTGCTAACATTAGTCCACTCAGTAAATCCCTTTCCCCACCATTCATCATTTTCTGGGATCGGGTGGTATTGCGGTAAATAGAACGCGATCGCACGAAGTATATCATTCATTAATCAATTTATAATATTAATTTTACCGAGACAAATAATATCTTTCACTACTAGTACAGTCAACCATTATTAATCTGGAAATCATCGATTGTTATATTTTGACTTGGGCACTTTATTGTATATAAAGGCACCTTCCCATAAAAAGAAGCCCAAAGTGAGTAAGTACTAGGAGGCCCAATGATATAATCGCATTGGGCAAGCGAATACATATCTTCTATAATATGGTCGTTAGCAAAAAAGTGTATGTGATTTTTAAAATTATTATCCTCTTGTTTAACATTAGAAGCTATTAAAAAACCAACTTTTTGATTTGAAAACAGATTTTTTACCCGATCCATTACTGTGAGATACTCTTCAATTGTATAAAAATATCTTCCTTCCAAGAACGTCCTATAATCTCCCCATCTAATGTGAACTCCAACAACTAAGTCACATTGCTTTCTTACATTTGTAATTAGCTTGTTAATATTGACCTGATATATATCTAAAGGCTGAAAATAAGATCTGATTTCACTACTATGTTTGCTAAAACTAGAAAAATCACGAAACAAAGGGCCTTGACAGAAAATAATTTGATTTCTACTTATGGAAAGTAGAAAATTCTTATCATCTAAGTAAAATTCTGATACTTCTATCTCTATATTAGAATTATCTAATGTAGACTCATAGCCTGATTTTATAAAAGCCCATTTTTTTTGAGGTGTAAATATTTTTAATTTACCATCTGAAAAAGATCTTGCTAGCTTAGAAACAAATCTGCTAAAATATATTCTTGATGTGATATTTACTTGTACTATGGATTTCTGGGGGGGGTAACGACAAAATAAATCTATACTCGTAGTTTTGAAAAAGCAAGCATATTCTTCAAAACAAGGATTAATAAGAATGAAATCATTTTCTACAGCACAAGCAATGAAATGAGCAAACAAAAATAGCCTATTGCCTAATTGATTAGCTCTATCTGCTATTATGAATACAGGTTTTCCTGATTGAAAATTTTTTAACATTTTATATTTATTCAGTCATCATACTCGTACAGTATTTTTCATCCACTTGTATTTTATTTGTTGATTCGATTTTGCTCAATAAAGCATTCTCAATGTTATTAATTCCACTCTCTAGGCTCCATTTTTGAATAACAATATTTCGAGCAGTTTTGCCCATTTCACGTACTAAAGTTGGGTTGGTTATTAACTTAGAGATTGCTCGACCTATTTTTATTGAGTTATACCCATTAAGTAAAAAGCCGTTTACGCCATCTTGAATAGTTTCTCTAACCCCGCCTTCTGCGATCGCGACTACCGGAGTTTCACAAGCATTAGCTTCTAGAGGAGCAAAACCAAACGGTTCTAAAATTGGGGTGTAAACCATTACGGAAGCCTGGTTTAGTAAAGTAACAATTTCTTTGTCAGATATCCTAACTTTAGGAACAAAATTTACTCCTAGCAAAGAAGCAAGCTTCTCAATTTTACACAAATACTCAGGATCGGCAAAATTGCCAATCCATACCAATGAAGGACGTTCGGATTCTTCAATCGTTCCAATCGATTGGACTGCGCGTTCCAAACCCTTTCCAGAATAAATACTGCCAAGACCGACCACCATCTTAGATCTTGGCTGATTGAGAGGCTTAAATAGCTCGGTATCAATGCCTAAATAACAAACTGTTGAGTCTAATCCATAAGCACGAGCAACACTTTCACGGCTGAAAGAAGAATTGACTAATATAGTGTCAAATGCTTTGGCATTTTGCCACTCTTCTCTAACTTGAACCCGCAAACCTTGAATTTTGGCAATATCTACTAAGAAGTCTTTAGTGCGACGCAGGGAAAATTGAGTTTCTTTAACATTAGGTAATGCTGCCCAAGTTGGGTCGGGCATCGCTTCATATAGCCATCGATAAGGCTCTTGCAGATATATGACTTTTGGAATTTTTACATATTTAGCAATTGAAGTTACTCGATAGAACGTACATGGATTAGCAAATAACACATCAAAGTCACCAGCGTTAATTTCATCAGCACATTGCTTGCAATGATCGTCCATCGCTGCAATTTTATCAGTAACATTGTAGAAATTGCTTAGTACTCTACCCACTATTGTTTTTGTCGATTTAGGTTCCCAATGAAATGGGATGATATGTTCTGTAATTAATTCATTTAATGGAAGGTAAGTTTGATCGGCAGTGGATGGACACCATGACTCTACTATGTGACCCCTTTCTATCAATCCTTTCACATGATAATAAAGAGATCGTTTGCCACCACCACTTGGTAAATTATGCCAGATTGCAATTTTCATAAACACTTCGATCTATAGTTACGCAATTTTTTAAATATTTTGTATAGATTAAAGTTATTTCATTAGTTTTTTTATTATTCGTCTGCAAGCATTATATCCACGCGTTAATATGGTAGCTTTTGAATAAGTGGTAGCAATTTCTGATGTTATTCGTTCGTAAAGCTGATTTGAGAAGGGAGATTCTATGTGATTAGATTCTAATACATAACTATAATATTTATGGCGCATTTCAGGCGAAATCACTTCACCATTTTGAAAACAATTAAAAGCGTATGGATAGTTTTTGAATGATTCGTAGCCATTAGAAAGTAAACTATCTCGATAAGGCTTTGATAGCTCTATCCAAAAAGGAGGGGCTATTTGAACGGACGATCCATATTTGGAAACTCGATCGATATTACCGATATCCCACCCACTAAAATGAATGAATAGTACGGGTTCTCGATCGACTGTAATTGTTCCATCATCATTTTTATCGAAAATTCGATCGAAGATATTCCAGTGTCCTAGATTAGCACCTGGGTGCAGGCATAATTCAACTTTGCTAAAGTATAAAGGTACCAAATTTAGCCATAATTGATCTGCAAATAATCCTCTATTAACAAAGTCTTTATTAGCATAATCATGAAACGAGAATGTTCTTAGCCTATCTTTGAGCCAAGATACAAATTTTTTAGAAGTATCTGTCCTTCTCAATCCTAAAAAACCAGCATTATATAAACCGCTTCTTAAAAAGTTAATTTCACAAGGATCTACATATTCATTCTCAAGGGGCTTCACGCTATGAGGTGTTAACAAAATTGATGTCTTTGCTAGCTGGTCAAATATTACATTAAGCGAACCAAAAACCATAATATCTGAATCTAAAAATATCCATGCTTCGATATTAGTTTTTTCAAACATATAGTCATGAAGCAATCCTCTTAATGCACAGCAAAGCTCCATCGGAGTGTAATAAAAGCACATTTGCTGAATAATAGTTTTTGACTCAGACAGGTCTTCAAGATATATAAATTTAAAACTTTCCAAGGATGGATCGAAGTAGTCATCTACTCGATCGGCAAGTAGAACATATAAAGTAATATTTGGATTGTATTCGGCTAATGAATTAGCCAATGTCCGAGCATAAGGAAGATAGTTCTTTGTGATAATTGTACATGCAGCTAATTCACTCATATTATCTTATCTAACTGTGGATTTCTACTTCTCAAAAAGAATGATATTTACTTGATAAAATGAGCCATTCACCGATACTGATTTTTGAATATCTCCACTTAATAATAATTCCAATATCCATTTTTGAAAATGGGAAACCAAGCGATTTAAAATCCGATCGCTTAATTTACGACTAACAGGTAATGTATAAAAATTTGCTAATAATGTTCCTAAAATATCCCAAGCATCACCTGCATTTACCTGATGAATTACTTTAATTCCATACTTATTGCCAAAGTACTGAAGGACATAAGGAGTTGGTCTCCAAAAATCATAAGGTACTTCATGTAATTGATAGACATGAGGACAAGTAATAAACAAACGACCACCTGGTGCTAATAGTTTAGCAAAGTTACTAAAAGACGTGTCCCAATCAACTACATGCTCCATCACCTCAGTACAGAGAATAAACTCAAAACCACCATGTTCAGTTAATTCAGGTGGCAAGCTTCGATCGATTTCGCATATTATATCAACTGTTTTCTCTGGGTTCTGGTGGACATCAGCACTAACATATGTATAGCCAAGAGATTCTAATTTTTTACGAAAAGGTTGACGACCGCAACCTATATCTAATACACGACGATGAGACGAACTAGAATTTGCGTATTTAGATAATACTTCGTCAATGTGTTGTTTTAAGAGTTGTACTACAAACCGATCTTGTGGCGGAGCTAAGCCATATTCAGCTCGGCGATCGAGACTCTCATCCCTGATTAAATTATTTTGAGTATCTACATCTAATTTCATACAGTTGAAGTAGAAGAATATTTATAAAGATTTGGAATTAGGAATGAATCTAACTTTTAATAGCGATTCTTCCAGTTTCGTCGATTCTATTCAATAGAATTTTTATATTGTGCTCGTCAAAATACTCATCCACAGCTTTTTTTGCTCCTTGCCAATAACCATAGTCATCAATGATGATCACTCCATCTTTGGATAGTAGTGGAAAAAGATGAATGAGTTCGTGCCGAGTGGATTCGTACCAATCTGTGTCTAATCTTAACAATGCAATTTCTTTTAGTGCATTTGTCGGTAATGTATCTTCAACCTTACCTTGAATAAAATGAATTTTATCCCAATTGTAACCAGTCTTGGACATTACATTTTGCACTCCTTCCATAGGTGCATTACACCAAACCCATCCATCTTCTTTACTACTACTATCCAGGAGTTTAGCAGCCTCTTGACCACTAAAATCAAGATCCTCTTTAGAGGGTTCGGACATTCCAGAAAAAGTATCAAATAAATATAAGTCTCTACTGCTATCTTGCTCTGCAAGAAGTGTTTTAGCAATTGCCATCATACTACCACCCTTCCAAACGCCACATTCAACCACATCTCCAGGAATTTTATGGCGGCTAATATATTTTACGGCTTGAATTAATGAAAAAACCCTTTCCTTACTAGTCATGGTATAAGGAGAGACTAAATTGAAAAGTTCGATCTCTTCTCGCTCAAAATCCGAAGGGAATAAATTTTGGACTGGTAACTGCTTCTCAGTAGAATCTGATGCTGCTTTCTTTCTGATTTCAAAACCAAGTTGATTTACTAGAGACTTTACTAATGACTTCATAGCGTCGATTAATGGAGTAGGGAGATGAATATAAAAAATTGTTGAGCTTTACTAAATATACTACACAGATAATTTACTACCTGACTCTTGGATATCCCAATCAAATTCTTCAAGATATGTACACGATCCTGGTTTCCACTCAAACTCTCGATGGTTCCCATACATGACAACTTCAAAAGGGCATACTTGTTCGAGTACCTCAAAAGTCTCGCCACCTGGTGGCTCACTAAAATAGGCATTTATAGTATAACTACCCATATAAAGACGAAGCTTGGGAATCTTACATACTACTTGAAAAACTCCTGGCTCTCGACACATGGGTCTTTCAGAATCAAATGTCCAAATATGCAAATATGGCTGCTGTAAAGAATCAACAAACTGAAAAGACAGACAAGCTCCTCTTAATTTAATTGGTGTTGAAATCTCAAAGATAACTTCTATTGGATCGCTGTTAACCTGAATATTATTTTCTAAAGATGTACGTAACTCAATTGTAGTTATTTTTGGTTTTTTGTCAGATGCAGTTGCTTGATAGATTGGGTTCTTCGATATATTTTCTTGAAGGTATTTCTCAATAGCTATCTCTGTTTTTCCTTGAAAAATAGCTGTACCATGAGAAAGTAGAATACATTTTTGTGTGAGGGTCGAAATTGCTTGCATATTATGGCTTACAAATAAAACTGTTCGCCCCTCTCGTCCAACCTCTTCCATCTTGCCCAGACATTTCCTTTGGAACTGAGCATCTCCAACAGCCAAGACTTCATCAACAATTAGAATCTCCGGTTCCAGATGCGCTGCTACTGAAAATGCTAGTCGAACATACATTCCACTACTATATCGTTTGACGGGAGTATCTAAGAACTTTTCTACCTCTGCAAATTCAACGATCTGATCGAACTTACGATTGATATCAGTCTTGCTCATTCCCAAAATTGCACCATTTAGGGAAATATTTTCTCGACCAGTTAATTCTGGGTGAAAGCCAGTACCTACTTCTAGTAAACTAGCTACCCGTCCTTTGATCCGAATAGAGCCATGCGTAGGTTCGGTAATACGACTCAAAATCTTTAGTAGCGTCGATTTTCCAGCCCCATTTCTCCCAATAATACCAACTCTATCCCCTTGTTGGATATCAAATGACACATCATTCAGTGCCCAAAATTCTTCAGGACTAGAATCTGTACCTTGAGATTTACTTCGTTGAAATGGTTTTAGTAGACCCTTAGCACCGTTTGAGATCGAATCTCGTAAAGTTGTATAGCTTTCCTGCTTTTGATGTCCGAGAATATATTTCTTACTTAAATTTTCGACCCTGATTACGGTATCAGACATAAATTATTATTCCATCTTTCGATTAGTATCTTCAATTGCCAAACTTAAATCACATCGGCAAATGTCCGCTCCATTTTTCGGAAATAGATAATTCCTGCGATTAGCAGCATAAGTACTATCCCTAATGATAAAGCCAATCCTGGTAAATACAGCTTCGTGTCTCCGCCCAAAATTGACCAGCGAAATCCATCGATTACGCCGACCATTGGATTGAGAGAATAAAGCAACCGATACTGTTCGGGGACGATACTGCTACTAAATCCGACTGGAGAAATATACAGTCCAATTTGAGTGATAAATGGCACAATAAAGCGAAAATCGCGGTATTTAACATTGAGCGAGGCAAACAACAAACCAGCCCCGATCGAAGCCGCAAATGCGATCGCGATAAACACTGGTAGCATCAATATTCGCCAACTAGGAACATAAGCATAGTAAGCCATCAGTCCCAGTAGAATGATCCCCGAAATCATAAAATCTACAAAACTCACGACGATCGCACTCACAGGCACGATCAAGCGGGGAAAGTAGACTTTAGAGATCAAATTAGCATTACCAATCAAACTATTACTACACTCTGATAGGGCATTGGAAAAAAACTGCCACGGTAGCATCGCCGAGAACACTAGAATCGGGTAAGGAACGCCTTCTGATGGTAGCTTGGCTAGATTGCCAAATACAACAGTAAATACTATCATCGTGATGAATGGTCGAATCAACGCCCAGGCAATCCCGATCGCGGTTTGCTTATAGCGTACCAAGATATCCCGCCACGCCAAAAAGTAAAATAGCTCGCGATATCGCCAGAGATCTTGCCAATATTGTCTCTCTGCTCGTCCCGCTTCAATGATCAGCTCTGGTTTTGAGTCTGTGGTCTTTACATTCATGGTGTGGGAATATTGATTGTTCCTTGCTTGACAAATAGTGCGGACTAGGAAAAATGGCGAGATTGGTGCCAGTTCCACGCATGTTTGACGATCGCGTTTAAGTCTGCATATTTTGGTTCCCAGCCTAACATTTGGCGCGCTTTAGTGCTACTACCGATCAGCACGGCTGGATCGCCTACTCGTCTGGGACATTCTTCGATCGCGATTTCTTTGCCAGTTACTTGTCTAGCTGTATCAACTACCTCTTTGACAGAGAAACCACTACCATTACCCAGATTGAAGATTTGGCTAGTTTGATGTTCGAGCAGGTATTCTAGCCCCAAAACATGGGCTTGAGCTAAATCAGTTACATGGATATAGTCACGAATACAAGTACCATCTGGCGTATCGTAGTCAGTCCCAAAAACTGATATCGCTGCCCGCTTACCCGCAGCAGCCTGTAGGATCAGCGGGATCAAGTGCGTTTCAGGATTGTGGTCTTCCCCAAATAACCCGTCAGGATCGGCTCCAGCGGCATTGAAGTAGCGGAAGATGACTGATTTTAGACCGTATGCTGGATCGTAATCTTTGAGGACTCGTTCGATCGCGAGTTTCCCCGCACCATAGGGATTGATCGGCTGTTGCGGATGATCTTCAGTGATGGGAATACTCTGGGGATTCCCGTAAGTCGCACAAGTGGAAGAAAATACGAAATTGGTCACTCCATGTTCGCGCATTGCATCGAGCAATGTCAAAGTCCCGACCACATTATTTCGATAATATTTGGCTGGATCTGTAACTGACTCACCAACATAAGCAAAGGCGGCAAAGTGCATCACCGCATCAATCTTGGTGGTGGTAAAAAGTCGATCGAGGAACGCTCGATCGTTAATGTCCCCAGCTACCAATTTAGCTTTGAGGTTAGTTTCAATGAGATCGCGATGTCCGTAGACTAGGCTATCGAGGATGATTGTCTCAAACCCTCGCTCTTCTAATGCTTTTACCGCATGGGAGCCAATATATCCAGCCCCGCCTGTGACTAGTATTACTCGATCGGATGAAGCCATAATTAAGATCCGTGAATTAGCTAAGATTTTATTACAGGTCTATTGTCTTACCTATGATGCCCTAAATTATCGGCTCGTTGACCTTTGGTCTGCCGTAGGCAATCGACCAATAATTTCTAATCTGTGCGGACATTTAACGATTTCTGAGAGGACGTTTGAGATGATGACAGTTAAAATTTAGTGAAATCAGCCAAAATACGGTGGTAAAGATATTGGGGAATTTTGTATACTTATATACACGAGTCAGATAAACCGAACTAACGGATAGTATTGAAGGCTTTCATGCCTTGATATTGATTTACCCGAGCTTCTCTGCGGGTAAACTCGCCGACAGAGGGGTTGCCATTGGGATGCACAACACCAGTAACGCGTTGCCACAATTCATCTGGAGCCAGAGATATTTCATAAGTCCGATCGCTAGTCTTGCAGACATAATACCACCGGGTACTTTGACATCGATCGCACCAAAAAGCCTCCAGCCACTCTCCCGTAATCGAGACAGTTGTATGGAACTTAATCAATGTTCTGGCGGCTAACCGATTTATGCCTCGCGCCTCAAGCTGTTCTGGTCGATCCGCAAACAAGTAATACTTCTTACTCATGCTGTCGAGATAACAATCATGAGTTGGGCAATAAATATTACGCCGTTTAGATCTGCTCCGGTTTTTGATACACTTATCCTGCACTTCGGCCTCCTTCGCTGAATATGGCAGTGAACTGAAGGTTGCGGGGGAGAGACTGAGATCTAACAGATCGTCAAAGCCCACTCCGGTAAGTTAGCACACACTGGACTCAGATAGTCTAATGTTGGTGGCTCGATCGAATACATTCTCCAGAATAGATAGATTCTGTTGACTTGATATCTCGATCGATCTGATGAGTGCTGAGTTCAAGACCCTGCTAAATTCTCTAGTCGCTGAGAACTATTCAATAAAGTTGTCCAATTTTGACAACTTTTAATGATGTGTGGTTATTTTTCAGCTTGGATACAGTGTTTGTATACCTTTGAACAGAATCATATCATATTAATACTCTCTTGCTAGGTACATATCAACGTTCCTTGCTAAAAATTTCTAGCAGACTTGTCAATCGATTTCGAGCCAGACAGTAGCTGACTTTGCCCATTAGCTACTAGTGAGTATTTGACTACCCCTGCATCTTTTGCAGTAAAGCTTGGGTCAGCGGGAGAGCCGACAGTCGCTCGACTTGTCCAGTATTGACGACTTGCTGTAAAAAGTCAAGAAAATCTAGCCGTACTTTTTGAGTCTTGGGATGGTCTGCACCCAAATGTTGTGCCCTAATTGCTAGCGATCGAGTATATAGTTGCTCTGCATCACTATATCGTTCCATCGATTGGTATACAAGAGCTAAATTATTCAGACTAGTGGCTGTTTGGAGATGATTCGCGCCTAAATGTTGCTCTCGGATCGCTAGCGACTGAATATAAAGTGTTTCTGCCTCACTATATCGATTACTCTTGTAGTATAAACTTGCCAAATTATTCAAACTCTGAGCTGTCTGAGGGTGATCCTGGCCCAATTGACGTTTCCTGATTTCTAGAGAGCGAACATATAGAGGTTCGGCAGCAGCATAGTCTCCGGTTTTGTAATACAGTACAGCCAAATTATTCAGCCCTTGGGCGGTGTGTGGATGATCCTGTCCTAGTTGACGCTCGTAGATCCCTAGTGCTCTGGCATATAGCGGTTCAGCCTCAGCATATTTTTCGATCCGATAGTACAGACTTGCCAGATTGTTTAGCCCTTGAGCAGTGTAGGGGTGCTCTTGACCTAATTGCTGTTCGTAGATTTCCAGCACCCGCACTAGCTGCGATTGGGCTTCGGTAAATTTACCCATCTCGTAGTGTAAATTTGCTACACGCTCTAGACTTTGAGCAGTGTAGGAATGGTCGGCTCCTAATTGCTGTTCGCAGATTGCCAGAGCATGAGTATATAGAGGTTCCGCGTCCTCATATCTCTGAAGTAACTTATATAAATCTGCCAAACTATTCAAGCTGGGAACAGTATCTAAATGGTCGGCTCCTAATTGCTGTTTATAGATGTCTAAAGCGCGGATGTACAACGTTTCCGCATCTTCGTATCGCTCCATCTGTGAGTACAAACTAGCTAAATTATTGATACTGGAAACAGTATCTGGACGATCGCCCGCTTTCTGTTCGGACTTGAGAGCGCGAATATATAGAGATTCTGCCTGCTCGAACTGCCCCATTTCGGCATACAATCCGGCAAGCTCCTGCAACCTTTCAGCGGTTTCGAGATGGTCTGCGCCTAATTGCTGTTGATAGATCTCGTGAGCGCGAACATACAAAGGTTCGGCATCTGTGTATCGCCCCATCATTCTGTACAAACCTGCGAGATGATTCAAGCTCTGGGCTGTATCAATGTGATTTGCTCCTAACTGCTGTTCGCAGATGGCGCGAGAACGGATGTATAGAGGTTCAGCCTCTGTATATCGTCCCATTGTTGCGTATAGTTGAGCTAGACTGTACAAGCTTTGGGCTGTGTGAAGATGAGTGTCTCCCAATCGCTCCGATCTAATCCCTAGAGAGCGTGTATAAAATGGTTCGGCATCTGTGTATCGACCCATTGATTCATACAATAGTCCGAGATTATTTAGACTTTGAACAGTGAAGGGATGATTGGCTCCTAATTGCTCTTCTCTGATCGATAAAGTTCGAGTGTATAGGGCTTCGGCATCCCTATATTTCCCGATCGACTCATAAAAAACTGCTAAATTATTCAGATTTTGAGCAGTGTAGAGGTGGTTGGAACCAAATTGCTGTTCGCTAACGGTGAGAGAGTGATTGTGTAATGCTTCTGCATCTGGGTATTTATCGTTGGCATCGCCTCTGTGCCAGAGCATTGAGTCGTACAAAGTTCCTAGTTGACTAGAGTTGCCAACATTCTGTTCGGGTGGCAACGACTGTAACTGCTGAGTGGAATTTTGAGCCTCTTTCATACAAACACTTAGATTTTGAACGCAATCTCACTATATTCGATCGCATTTCGATCGTCCAGTCACTACAAGTAAAAATACTGAGTCGATTCAGCATTTACGGTCATTTTTGGAAGATTATACTGAGATTAAATTAGTTTAATACTTAAATTTGACAATGATATCGGTAATTTTGCTTGAATCAGTTTGGCTAAATATAAGTGTATTTATTACCAAGATCGGCCGATCTGTTCTCAGCAGATCGACGAGTTTCCTCACCGTTTGATTTTAGAAGTAGATTTACTAGTCGAACTACGCGGTTGACTTGGCTCGTTAGTCGCTGGAGTAACATTTTTCTTAGGTTTGTTCTTCGCTGGGGGACTTTCTACGGCGATCGTCCCAGGCAATACTTGTAGTACTTGAATCTTTTCTTGATAGATAATTTTACTGTTTTTGCGAATGATTAATCGATCGGCGGCGATCGTGTAATTAGTTTCACCATTGTCTGCGGAAAACTGTGTTCGATCGTAGTAACGTAGTCTGAGCGATATCCCCTGAGAGCCATCTTTCGCCAGCCCGACGTAATGGGTTGGATTTTTACCGCCACAGATGTACATCAAATAACTTTTAGAGGTGGCTCGATAGAGAATTTTTGTCCGCTCGGGACAAATTAAACTATTGTCATTACTGACTTCTGAATTCACACTAGCCGAACCAGTCGTAGTTGTCGGTTTTGCTCCTATATTAGTTGGAGTAATAATTGCCAAGTTCCGAAATTTAGCCATTGTATTAATACCACCACTAAGTGGTATTTGCAGCAAAGCAACTTGAGTTAGGTTTGTGGGTATTTTGGCAAATACAAAACTAGCTTTAAATGGGATATTCTCAACTAATTCAGTTTTGATAGTATTATTCTCACTAATTCGGTTTGCTAATCGAATACTACTAGGATAATATTCGTTACCTTCAAAATCAACTAATTTTATATTATTACCATTGAGATCGACGGTGCGATCGTTATTTTTACTAGTTAAGATCGCCTTGCAAATTAGATCTTGCAGTTTGCGGCTACAATCTTGAATGACAACTTTAATCCGATCGTCCTCATAGATAGCTGGATTACTTCTAATCGTTGCAGTTGGTACTTGAGCTAGTAGTTGGTATGGGTATAACCAGATCCCAAAGAGTCCACACCAGCCAATTCTAGCGATCGACTTGTTATTCATACTAGTAATTAGATCGACGCGCTAAATTTTGGAGCAATTATATCACGATTGTCTGTGACGATATTGACACAATAACTATGAAGTTAGATCTTATTTAATATCCCGATCTTGTCATTGCACCCCAATAGATAGTCACTCCTAGCTCGATCTCAAAGGTTTAGACAATTAAAGATCTAACAGCCAGCGGCTTTAATCGATTTGTTCCACAAATCGATCTACATCTTCGATGATTCGCGTCAGTTCGGCTTCACTACTGAGCCGGATGCGATCGTCGCGGAGTGTGATTGATACCTTAGCGACAAAAACATTTGCCCAAATGTTGGGATTACAGAAGATTTCAAGGAAGACATCCCCAGTATACTGATACTCGATCGGTTTGTGAGGTTTAGGCTTACCGCCGCCGCTGGTTTCTGCTGTCTTGACTTTGAGAATTTGGACGATCTCGTTGAGCCTTGCCTGTAACTCCCTGGCTGCAACTGGTGTAAAGCCACAGGATACCGAGCCACTAGCTAAGTTGAATACTAATTGGGATGCCATATCGAGCTAAGTAAAAAAAATTAGTGAATCTTATCTTAGACCCATCTCTGTCATTAATAAATATATAGACAACAGCGATCGTCTGGTGTAGACTTATAGATTGTGGTCTAAGACTTCCAACTCAGTAGAGTTGCGACTGCGATGAATCGGCTGAAATAGATACTAGGCGGCGTGCTGCCCGAGTCTGTTCTAGCAATTAACACGATTTATCGATCGATACCTTGTCCTTAGTTCTGCGTCATGAGTGAAAACTTATCGCATCCGACGCATCTACAATTACGTGCAGCAACGCACACTTTTGTAGATGCTAAAGTTAGCTGGATTGGTAAGTTGTAAATCGAGTCAAACCCACAGATGGACGCGCCTGCCGGTGGAAGTCCATCAATATCCTGATGTCTCAAATATAAGGAAGAATAAAAAACCGTGTCTATCGGTATTCTCGGCACCAAACTCGGCATGACCCAAATTTTCGACAAAGAGACAGGGAGAGCAATTCCTGTCACCGTCGTTCAAGCAGGGCCTTGCACCATCACCCAGATCAAAACGAAAGCCACTGATGGATACAGTTCCATTCAGATTGGTTTTGATGAAGTCAAAGAAAAAGCACTAAATAGACCAGAACTGGGACACCTCAAAAAATCTGAGGCTCCACCACTGCGTCACCTCCAAGAATTTCGGGTCGATAGCACTGACAATTGGACACTCGGTCAAGAAGTCAAACCAGATATCTTTACTGTCGGTCAAAGTATCGATGTCACAGGCAATAGTATCGGTAAGGGCTTTGCTGGTTGGCAAAAACGGTGGAACTTTGCGCGGGGGCCGATGTCTCACGGTTCTAAAAATCACCGCGAACCTGGTTCGACTGGTGCAGGTACAACCCCTGGTCGTGTCTACCCTGGTAAGAAAATGGCAGGGCGACTGGGTGGCAAACGGATCACGGTCAAGAAATTGGTAGTAGTCCAGATCGATGTCGAGCGGAATGTTCTCTTGATCGAAGGTTCCGTTCCTGGCAAACCCGGCGCACTACTTCGGATCGTGCCTGAAGTCAAAGTCGGTAAATAATTACAACCACAGGAACCGGAGATAAAAAATAGTTATGGCTAATTGCGTCATCCGCAACTGGCAAGGCGAGGAAGCTGGCTCCGCCACCCTCGAATTGGCTGTTGCAAGAGAAGAAAATGCTTCTCACATCGTCCACCGTGCCCTAATTCGGCAGACAAACAATGCGCGTCAAGGTACGGCTAGTGCCAAGACTCGTGCCGAAGTTCGCGGTGGTGGACGGAAGCCTTGGAAACAAAAAGGTACCGGACGCGCTCGTGCGGGTTCGATTCGTTCTCCGCTCTGGCGGGGGGGTGGGGTAATTTTTGGACCAAAGCCTAAAGATTACAACATGAAGATGAATCGCAAAGAGCGGAGATTGGCTTTGCGGACGGCTCTAATGAGTCGGACTGAAGATATCATCGTCGTTCAAGACTTTACGACAAATGTCGCTCAACCCAAGACTAAAGAGTTCGTTCAAGCGTTGACTCGTTGGGGTGTAGAAGCTGAGAGTAAAGTATTGGTAATCGTTGCTGAAATTGAAGACAATACATTGTTATCGATTCGGAATATTGCCAAAGTTAAAATGATTTCTGCGTCGGGGCTAAACGTCTTCGATCTTCTCAACGCCGACCAGATCGTCGCTACTGCTGAAGCGATCGCTAAAATCCAGGAGGTTTACAATGACGATTAGAGTTGCTGACCGCGATTTACCAGATTTAATTCGGAACGTGATTGTGACTGAAAAAGCCACCATCGCGATGGAACAAAACAAATACGTTTTTGACGTAGTTCCCCAGGCGACCAAGCCTCAAATCAAAGCCGCGATCGAATCCTTATTTGATGTCAAAGTTAAACGGGTAGATACTCAAAATCTCCCCCGCAAGACTCGCCGCGTTGGTAAGTTCTTGGGTGCCAAACCTCGCTACAAACGCGCAACTGTCACCATCGTCGAGGGTCAATCAATTATCCTCTTTCCAGAAGTTTAATAACTAGGGCGATATTAGTTAGCAGTTCGATCTCACCATCGCCTCAAATAACTAGTCACTCACCCTCACACCTCAAACCTAATACCTAACAACTAATTATGGGTACCCGTTCTTATCGGCCATATACGCCTAGTTCTCGCGAAACCGTAATCTCAGACTTTGCTGAAATTACCGCGAGTAAGCCGGAAAAATCACTGGTTAAATACAGACACCGTGATAAGGGGCGCAACAACCGTGGGGTCATCACCAGTCGTAGACGTGGTGGCGGTCACAAACGTCTCTACCGGACGATCGATTTTCGTCGTCAAGACAAAATCAACATCCCTGCCAAAGTAGCAACTGTTGAGTACGATCCTAACCGGAATGCACGGATCGCCCTGCTGTTCTACAGAGATGGCGAAAAACGTTACATTCTGCATCCAGTTGGCTTGGAAGTTGGCACTGAAATCATCACTGGGCCAGAGTCTCCATTTGAAATTGGCAACGCTTTGCCGTTGATTAATATCCCCTTGGGTACCACTGTTCACAGTGTCGAACTCACCGCCGGAAAAGGTGCCCAAATCGCCCGCTCTGCTGGTGCTGCGGCTCAACTAGTAGCAAAAGAAGGGGACTATGTTACCCTGAAAATGCCTTCTGGTGAAGTCCGCATGGTGCGAAAAGAATGCTACGCCACCATCGGACAAGTCGGGAATACTGACGCGCGGAACACGAATGCAGGTAAAGCCGGACGTAACCGCTGGAAAGGTCGCCGTCCTAAGGTCAGAGGTAGCGTCATGAACCCAGTGGATCACCCACACGGTGGTGGTGAGGGTCGCGCGCCGATCGGTCGTCCAGGGCCAGTTACGCCTTGGGGTAAGCCTACTCTGGGCTACAAAACTCGGAAGAAGAAGAAAGCCAGCAGCGCACTCATCATCCGCCGTCGCCGGAAATCCTCCAAACGTGGTAAAGGCGGTCGTCAGAACTAAGAGAGTGGAAAGTGGAAAGTGGAAAGTGGAAAGCGAACTATTCGTTTTCGGCTACTCACTAGCCATTTCCCGCTATCAACTATCAACTATCAACTATCAACTAAATTATGGGTCGTTCTCTCAAAAAAGGTCCCTTTGTCGCAGACCATCTGATGACAAAGGTGGAAAAAATGAATGCGTCTGGTCGTAAAGACGTAATCAAAACTTGGTCGCGGGCTTCCACAATCCTGCCGCAAATGGTCGGACACACGATCGCAGTACACAACGGTCGTCAACACGTTCCTGTCTTTGTCTCAGATCAAATGGTCGGACACAAATTAGGTGAGTTTTCGCCCACTCGGAACTATCGTTCCCACTCAAAGGGAGACAAAAAATCCGGTAGATAATTCAAAGTTAACTTTGAATTTTAAATGGATTAAAGAGAAAAAACTATGGCGATCGAAAACAAAACAGAAATCAAAGCAGTTGCGAAATATATTCGCATGTCTCCTTTTAAAGTGCGCCGCGTACTAGACCAAATTCGGGGACGTTCCTACCGTGAAGCCTTGATTATTCTCGAATTCATGCCTTACAAGGCTTGTGAAGAGATTATCAAAGTATTGCGATCGGCTGTGGCTAATGCTGAAAACAACAATGGGATGAATCCAGCCAAGCTAGTAGTTTCTACTGCCTTTGCTGACGGTGGCCCAGCACTAAAACGCTTCCGCCCTAGAGCGCAAGGTCGCGCTTACAAAATCCGCAAACCGACATGTCACATCACTGTGGCAGTGGCGGAAACGAACTAGGGAGCATATAAAGAAATAACATGGGACAGAAGATTCATCCGATCGGCTTTAGACTCGGCATCACGCAGGAACACCGTTCGCGGTGGTATGCAGATAGCCGCCGCTACCCCGAAGTTCTCAAAGAAGACTACATCATTCGCCAACACATCGAAAAAGACCCCACCCTCAGCACAGCAGGGATTTCCAAAGTTCGGATCGAGCGTAAAGCCGACCAAATCGAACTCGAAATCCATACCGCTCGTCCAGGTGTTGTCGTCGGTCGTCAAGGCAGCGGCATCGAAGTCATCCGTCAAGCTCTACTCAAAAAACTTGGTACCGATCGTCAGATTCGGATTAACGTCATTGAGATTGCCAAAGTTGACGCTGATGCAGCTTTAATCGCTGAATTCATCGCTCAACAACTATCTCGCCGTGTCTCCTTCCGTCGTGTTGTCCGTCAGGCAATCCAACGGGCACAACGAGCCGAAGTCAAAGGCATCAAAATTCAAGTCGGCGGACGACTCAACGGAGCAGAAATCGCTCGGACAGAATCGTCTCGTGAAGGTAGCGTACCTCTACATACCCTCCGCGCAGACATTGACTACGCTTCCAAAACCGCAGAAACCACTTATGGAATCATCGGTGTAAAAGTTTGGGTCTTTAAGGGCGAAATCATCCCTGGACAAGAAAATCTAGAAATACCTAGTGCTGCTCAACCCAAACGTCGGCAACAGCAACAACGTCGCCGTCAGCAGTTCGATGACCGCTCTGATGAAGGATAGATTTGAAAAATGTTAAGTCCTAGAAGAACGAAATTCCGCAAACAACAACGCGGTAGAATGACTGGTTTAGCTACTAGAGGTAGTGAGATTGCTTTTGGTCAATACGGCTTACAAGCGATCGAACCATCCTGGATCACCTCCCGTCAGATCGAAGCCTGTCGGCGAGCCATGAACCGCTATCTCAAACGGGGCGGTAAAATCTGGATTCGGATCTTCCCTGACAAGCCAGTTACCATGCGCCCAGCAGAAACACGGATGGGTTCCGGTAAAGGTTCTCCTGAGTTTTGGGTAGCAGTAGTCAAACCAGGTCGGATCTTATTCGAGATTGGTGGCGTTCCTGAAGACATTGCTCGGGAATCGATGCGTCTAGCGATGCACAAGCTACCGATTAAGGTCAAGTTTATTATCAAAGCACATTTAGAAGACGAGACTGATTAAGGTTATGGCTCTGCCCAAAATTGCCGAAGTAACAAGCCTAACCGATGAAGAACTAGCTGCTGAGATTATCGCTGTCAAACGAACTCTGTTTGACCTGCGCCTCAGACAAGCTACCCGTCGGTTAGAAAAAACCCACGAATTCAAACATAACCGCCATAAATTAGCGCAGTTATTGACCGTGGAACACCAACGTAAAACCGCCAAGGTTTAATACAAGTCAACATACTCAGCCACAGGTAATCAACACACAATGGCAGCTAAAGAAAGAGTTGGCCTCGTCGTCAGCAACAAAATGCAAAAGACCATAGTGGTCGCGATCGAAAACCGTTCCGCCCACTCCAAATATGGCAAAGTAGTCGTCAGAACCAAAAGATATAAGGTGCATGACGAAGACAACCAGTGTAAAGAAGGCGATAGAGTGCGGATTTCTGAAACCCGTCCCCTCAGCCGCACCAAACGCTGGACACTCGCTGAAATTCTCAGTACCAAAGCCTAAATCACTCGGTGGGGCTAGGAATGGTGATGGTTCGAGCGTGAAATTTCACTCTCTTCCCTACCCTCTACTCCCTACCCCCGTCTTGATTCGCTAAACCGTCGGGGAACCCGACGAGCGCAAATCGCTACCCTCTAATATTATGATTCAACAAGAAAGTTATTTAACCGTTGCGGACAATAGCGGTGCCCGCAAAATTATGTGTATTCGCGTCCTGGGTGCGGGTAATCGTACTTACGGCGGCGTAGGCGACACAATTATCGCCGTCGTCAAAGATGCCACTCCGAATATGGCAGTCAAGAAATCCGAAGTAGTCCGTGCAGTCATCGTCCGTACCAGACATACTATGCGCCGCGAGAGTGGTATGAGTATCCGGTTTGATGATAATGCCGCAGTGCTAGTCAATGCTGACGGTAATCCCAGAGGTACTCGCGTTTTCGGCCCTGTCGCTCGCGAACTTCGTGAAAAAAGCTTCACCAAAATCGTCTCATTGGCTCCAGAGGTACTCTAAAAAATGGCAAGACAGAAACCTAAAGTTATCCATCGGATGCACGTCAAGAAAGGCGACACCGTACAAATTATCTCCGGTAGAGATAAAGGCAAAATCGGCGAAATTCTTAAATCTTTTCCCGAACTAAGTAAAGTGATTGTCAAAGGTGTGAGTATTCGTACCAAACACATCAAACCAGCTCAAGAAGGTGAATCCGGTCGGATCGATACCTCCGAAGCTCCAATCCATAGCTCCAAAGTGATGATCTACTCGACCACCCAAAATGTTGCTAGTCGAATTAGCTACACTGTCAACGCTGAAGGTAAAAAGGTACGGATGTTGAAGAAAACTGGCGAGATTATCGACTAGTTAGTTCTCAGTTCCCTTTTGTAAATAGCTATTATCCTGACCAAGCCCAGGAAATCATACTCGAATATCATGGCACAACAACTCAAAACTAAGTATCAAAAAGAAATCACACCCAAGCTGATGGAGCAATTTGGTTATACCAATATGCTGCAAGTGCCCAAGGTGATTAAAATTACGATCAATCGCGGTCTGGGTGAAGCAGCTACCAATGCTAAAGCTCTAGAATCTTCGATCGCTGAAATCGCCAAGATTACTGGACAAAAGCCAGTCGTCACCCGTGCTAAAAAAGCGATCGCGGGTTTTAAAATCCGTGCTGGGATGCCTGTAGGAGTCATGGTGACACTGCGCGGCGATCGGATGTACGCCTTCTTGGATCGGTTTATCAACCTCACCCTGCCCCGAATTCGGGACTTCCGAGGCATCAGCCCCAAAAGTTTTGACGGTCGCGGTAACTACAGTATTGGGATTCGCGAACAACTGATTTTCCCTGAAATCGAGTACGACCAAATCGACCAAATTCGCGGGATGGATATTTCGATTATCACCACAGCCGATAACGACGAATCTGGACGCGCATTGCTCAAAGAAATGGGAATGCCCTTCCGCGCGAGTTAATCGCTACAGGTAACAGCGGTAGTAATGGCATCAATATGATGGAGAGCAATGGCTCACCACCAGCCACTAGCCACCAGCCACTAACATCACTAATCACCCTAAACAACAAATGGCGGCACACGATACCATCTCAGATATGCTCACTCGCATTCGGAATTCGAGCATAGTCAAACATCAAACCACCAATCTCCCAGCAACTAAACTTACTCGCAGCATTGCCACTGTCCTCAGACAAGAAGGCTATGTCGGTGAGTATGAAGAAACTGGCGAAGGGATTGACAAAAAATTAGTCCTAACCCTCAGATACAAAGGCAAAAATCGCCAACCAATTATTACCGCCCTCAAACGGGTAAGTAAGCCTGGATTGCGCGTTTATTCCAACCACAAAGACTTACCTAAAGTTTTGGGTGGGATTGGGATCGCAGTGATTTCTACTTCTAGTGGAATTATGACCGATCGCGAAGCCCGTAAACAAGGTGTCGGTGGCGAAATCCTCTGTTACGTCTGGTAACATCTCTTCAGTAGTCAGTAAGTAGAAGTCAACCGTGATTTCACTGAATTAGTCACTTTATATGTACTAAATCTTACTCCCCTGGCTCAAATATTCATCTTTGCGCGTACTAAAGTATCGCAATTTCATTGACAAGGAGTAAATATTAATTATGTCTAGAATTGGAAAACGTCCAATTTCTTTACCAGCTAAAGTTACCGTTGATATCAATGGTCAATCAGTTGTAGTTAAAGGCCCCAAAGGTGAACTCTCTCGCATCCTCCCCTCAGGAGTAGTCATCCTCATGGAAGACGAGATGGTCGTTGTCAATCGTGCTAACGAGTCCCGCCCCGCTCGTCAGCAACATGGATTGTGTCGGACGCTAGTTGCTAATATGGTCGAAGGTGTCTCCACAGGTTTCCAAAAGAAATTGGAAATCCAAGGAGTTGGTTATCGGGCTGCTGTTGACAGCAATGTCCTCACCCTCAACGTGGGCTACAGTTTACCCGTCAAAATCACTCCACCAGCGGGAATTACGATCGAAGTTCCTAAAGAAAAGAATACTAGTGTCACCATTAGTGGTATCGATAAAGAATTAGTCGGCAATACTGCTGCCAAAATCCGCGATGTTCGCCCACCAGAAGTATACAAAGGTAAGGGAATTCGCTACGAAGGTGAAGTTGTCCGCCGGAAAGCTGGTAAATCTGGGAAGAAATAGAACATAAAATGAAACTAACACGTAAAGAATCAGTACAGCGTCGTCACCGTCGCGTTCGGAAGGACGTAAATGGTTCGACAGCCCGCCCTCGGTTGGCGATCTTTAGATCTCACCAACACATCTACGCCCAAGTCATCGATGATACCGAGCAACATACAGTCGCAGCGGCATCCAGTCTCGAACCCGAATTAAAATCTCGATTGAGTGGTGGTGGTGGGAATATTACCGCAGCCGCTGAAGTCGGCAAACTAGTCGCCGAACGTGCCAAAGCTAAAGGCATCGAGACGGTAGTATTCGATCGCGGTGGTAATCTTTATCATGGTCGCGTCCAAGCCCTCGCTGACGCTGCTCGTGAAGCTGGATTAAACTTCTAATCATAAATCATCCAAATATCAGATTATGGCACAAGAACAACAACAACGTCGCGGCGGCGGTAGTGGTGGCGGTAGTGGCGGTAGCGGCGGTAGCGGCGGCAGTGGCGGCAGAGGCGACGGCGGCAACAGAGGCGACGGCAACAGAGGCGGCGGCAACAGAGGCGGCGGCGGCGGTAGAGGTAAAAAGGAAGAAAAGGAAATCACTTACCAAGAACGGGTTATCCAAATCCGTCGGGTAAGTAAAGTAGTTAAGGGTGGTAAAAAACTCAGCTTCCGTGCCATCGTCGTGATTGGCAACGAAAAAGGTGAAGTTGGTGTAGGCGTTGGTAAAGCCAGCGACGTTATCGGCGCAGTCCGCAAGGGCGTAGCTGATGGTAAAAAACATCTAATTACCATTCCTTTGACCAAATCCAACACAATTCCCCATCCGATCGTCGGTGGTGGCGGCGGTGCTAATGTAATGATGCGCCCTGCTGCTCCTGGTACCGGAGTAATTGCTGGTGGAGCCGTCCGCACTGTATTAGAACTCGCAGGAGTCAAAAACATCCTCGCGAAGCAACTCGGTTCAGGCAATCCCCTAAATAATGCCCGCGCCGCAGTCAACGCTCTCAAAACTCTTCGCAGCTTCAATCAAGTTGCTGAAGATCGCGGCTTGACAGTCGCAGACCTATTCGCTTAATAGGGAGTAGAGGGTAGAGGGTAGAGAGTAGGGACTGAAATGACGCAAGCGTCTGAAATCTAGCTTCTACCTCACCCACTATCCCCTACCCTCTACCCTCTACCCTCTACCCTCTATAAAACATGAGATTAACAGATCTAAAACCCAAAGCGGGTTCTAAACATCGCAAACGCCGCGTTGGACGTGGTATTGCTGCCGGACAAGGTGCCAGCGGCGGTTTCGGGATGCGGGGTCAAAAATCCCGTTCCGGTAGTCCCACCCGCCCTGGATTTGAGGGTGGTCAAATGCCCCTCTATCGGCGGTTGCCTAAATTAAAGCACTTCCCGCTGATCAATCAGAAGTTCTACACCGTAATTAACGTTCGGTGCCTATCTGAATTGCCAGCCAATAGTGAAGTTACATTGAAATCACTAATGACTGCTGGGATCGTCACCACCAATGATGGCCCCTTGAAACTATTAGGTGATGGCGAACTCACTGTCGCGCTCAATTGTAAAGCAGCGGCTTTCACAACTGGTGCGAGAACCAAGATTGAAGCCGCTGGTGGTACTTGCGAAGTAATTTAAGATGCCTTCATCTAATGAATTGTCGCAATCGAAAAACTAGATTGAATCCAGCATTGCCGCTCACACTAGAGCGGTACTGCTGGATTCTTTTTTAATAACCCCAGAATTAACTTGAAAATTGTATACTGAAATTCATAAAGGTAACAGTTCTTGAGATTATTTCAGTCTTGACATTAAATAAATTTGCCGAGGTAATTTTAGATGGACGCTAGTAGAGAAAAAGCACCATCAGCCCAAGAGACATTCGTACAGATGGCTCAAGCGGCTGGTTTGAGAGGTCGGATTTTTGTTACCCTCGGTTTGCTGATTTTAGCGCGGTTAGGTACTTTTATTCCCATCCCTGGGATCGATCGACTAGCCTTCGCTAACGATATTAAAAACAGCCCAGTTATCGGCTTTTTGGATATCTTTTCGGGTGGTGCATTATCCACGGTCGGGATTTTTGCTTTAGGGATTATTCCTTATATTAATGCTTCGATCATCATTCAATTGATGACAACTGCTCTCCCCGCCTTGGAAAAACTTCAAAAGGAAGAAGGTGAAGCTGGACGGCGCAAGATTTCCCAAATCACTCGCTATGTAGCATTAGGCTGGGGTGTCGCCCAAAGTATTGGGATCGCCCTGTGGCTCCAACGCTATGCACTGCCTGGACATGAAGGTGTTTTCTTCACTGTCAGCACAGTTATGGCTTTAACGGCTGGTTCGATGTTTGTGATGTGGATTTCGGAACTTATTACCGAACGCGGTATTGGCAATGGTGCATCACTATTGATTTTCTTGAACATCGTTGCTGTTTTACCTAAGTCTTTGGCTGATACATTCAACCTCGCTCAAAGTGGTGATAGTTCGATTGTCACTCGGACAGTCGCACTACTAGCCGTGTTTGTAGTGATGACTGTGGGGATTGTCTTTGTCCAAGAAGGAACGCGCCGAATCCCAATTATCTCCGCTCGTCGTCAAGTCGGGCGCAGAATTCAGCGCGAACGCACAAGCTACTTGCCCCTAAGACTCAACCAAGGTGGGGTGATGCCAATTATTTTTGCATCCTCAGTCTTAGTTCTTCCCAGTGCTCTAGCATCTTTTGCAGGAAAAAGTGTCGGTGCTGATGGCAACCTCAATCCTGTTAGTCAAGCAGTGGTGAGTATTGCCAACTTCCTCGCTCCAGGTACCGCCGCACATGTCGCATTCTATGTCGTTCTGATCGTCTTCTTTAGCTACTTCTACAGTTCGCTAGTTGTCAACCCTGTTGATATGGCTCAAAACCTCAAAAAAATGGGTGCTAGTATCCCTGGTGTCCGTCCAGGTGTGGCTACGAGTAAATATATCGAAGCGATTCTCTCCCGTCTGACCCTCTTAGGAGCAGTCTTCTTGGGTGTCGTCGCAACTGTCCCAACAGCGATCGAAAGTGGTCTTGGAGTCAGTACCTTCAAGGGTTTTGGCGCAACTTCCCTGTTGATTTTGGTGAGTGTCGCGATCGATACTGCTAAACAAGTCCAAACTCTAGTAATCTCTCAACGTTACGAAGGTATGGTCAACAGTAAGGATTAGGCTTTAGGCTTTGGTAAGGCTTTAGGTTTTAGGCTTTAGGCTTTAGGGATGAGAATTTAGATTTATTTCTAATATCCAATCCCCAATCCCTATTTATTCCCTAACACCTAATCCCTATTCCATATTCCATATTCCCTAACACCTAATACCTAACACCTAAAGCCTAAATCATGACTAGACTAATCTTTCTCGGTGCCCCAGGTGCGGGTAAAGGCACTCAAGCGCAACTATTAGCCCAATCCTGCGGTATTGCCCATATTTCCACTGGGGATATCCTCCGCGCCGAAGTAAAAGACCAGACCGATTTAGGTCTAAAAGCTAAGTCCAACATGGATAAAGGCGAATTAGTACCAGACTCGCTACTTTTGGATATGATTCGCGGACGATTGAGCCAGGATGATGCCATTAATAAGGGTTGGATTCTCGATGGGTTCCCGCGCAATGTCGCCCAAGCAGAATTCCTCGATCGATTACTCACTGAAATTGGACAGAAGTATGACCTCGCGATCGATCTGCATGTCCCCCAGGAAAGATTGGTAGAGCGGTTACTCAATCGAGCCACGATCCAAAACCGTCCCGATGACACCGAGGATGTGATTCGCAGACGGTTGGTAGTGTACGAACAACAAACAGCACCACTGATCGATTACTACCAGCTCAAGGGCATTCTCCGCAGTGTTGACGGCGATCGAGAATTAGCAGCAGTCACCCAGGATCTAGAAGCACTGGTTGATTAGTTGACGGTGTAATACGTCAAGAGGGGATTTTCCAGCGCAGCATTTACCCTGTTAAAATATAAGTAGCAGTCAACTTTCTACTTTCAACTAAATTATTCTAATTTGAGGTATTTACTAATTGTCTAAACAAGATTTGATTGAAATCGAAGGCACAGTCACAGAATCCTTGCCTAATGCCATGTTTCGAGTCGATCTGGATAACGGGTTTAACGTTCTAGCCCATATCTCCGGTAAAATTCGTCGTAACTATATTAAAATTCTGCAAGGCGATCGAGTTAAGTGCGAACTCACCCCTTACGATCTCAGTAAAGGGCGAATTACCTACCGACTACGGAATAAAAAATAGTTAAAATTCGCCGATTAAGCCCTGATTTTAGGGCTTTTCCCGTCTAGTGGGTCAGCTCTAGCCAAATTGTAGCGTAATTACTACTGACAATTAATTGAAAAATGTTATAATATTAAGCTTGCAGTGTTGACTAAATTGACATGAAAGTCCGAGCGTCTGTCAAAAAGATTTGTGAAAAGTGTCGCGTCATTCGTAGACGTGGCAGGGTGATGGTAATTTGTATCGTCCCGAAACATAAACAACGTCAAGGTTAGATGACTAGTCCAGGTTGCTAGTTAGTCATTGACACCAGCGTAGATTAAACGGCGATCGAATGAAAACTATGGAGTGGGCGAGTTGCTTCAGTCCCAACCAAATATTTTCATTTATCATCGACCAAATTCAGAGCAAAGTATAGTGGAGAAACAAGTGTGGCACGGATAGCAGGTGTTGACCTCCCCCGCGACAAACGCGTGGAGATAGGTCTGACATACATCTTCGGTATCGGCTTAACCCGATCCAAAGAAGTATTAGCAAAGACAGGTGTGAATCCTGATACGCGAGTTAAGGATTTGTCAGAGGCTGACGTTGCCCTCCTTCGGGAACGGGTAGAAGGCGATTACCAGATCGAAGGTGATTTACGTCGCTGGGAATCGATGAATATCAAGCGATTGGTAGACATTGGCTCATATCGGGGACGGAGACACCGGATGGGATTACCCGTTCGCGGTCAACGTACACGTACAAATGCGCGTACTCGTCGCGGTCGCCGCGCTACCGTCGCTGGGAAGAAAAAAGCTCCTGGCAAGAAATAATATGGTTCGATGGTTGTGGCAACCTAGCAATAGCCAATTGGCGATTAGTAGCGACCGATCTTGTCTCCCAATCCTAATGGTAGACGATCGGTTCGTTACTCCTCGCCAATTACTGTGTCTAGAACTCCTGTCATCACCAACATCAACGTAGAATCTCTGAAAGAATTGTGGGCGATTATACTACCGAACACAACTTCAATTTAGCAGATCGCTCGTTGGTAGATCGAATTCGACCACAGCGGATTTACCCTTCGATCCATTGATATTTCCTAAATATGATGAATCGAGTCAAATCCCCACAGACCGCAGCCGATGTTTCATCGATCACCTCATTGATATTTTCTAATACATAGACCGACATGGCTCGACAACCTAGTAAAAAGACTGGCCCTAAAAAGCAAAAGCGCAATGTTCCCAACGGTGTAGCTTATATCCAGTCAACATTTAACAACACGATCGTTACTATCTCTGATGCTAATGGGGATGTAATCTCCTGGGCTTCAAGTGGCTCTAGTGGATTCAAAGGCGCGAAAAAAGGTACCCCCTTTGCCGCTCAAACAGCCGCTGAAAGTGCTGGCAAGCGGGCAATGGATCAGGGGATGCGCCAACTTGAAGTAATGGTCAGTGGGCCTGGTGCGGGTCGTGAGACAGCGATTCGTGCCCTCCAAGGTGCAGGGTTAGAAATTACCCTAATTCGCGACGTTACTCCAATTCCTCACAATGGATGCCGTCCACCAAAACGGCGGAGAGTTTAGATTAATTATTTATAGTTCGGACGATCGATGTTGGCATTTGCCAAATTCGGTAATGATGAATTGTGGGTCGTTAGGTTAGAAAGAGAAGATGTGGCTCCATAGCTATATCCAAATTTAAATGTAAGTACAAACTGGGTAGGGAGGTCACTCTGTGGCGCAGTTTCAGATCGAGTGTGTCGAGTCTAAGACCGAGTCAAATCAAAGTCAATATAGTAAGTTTATCCTGGAGCCTCTCGATCGAGGTCAAGGTACAACTATCGGTAACTCGCTCCGACGCGTACTGTTGTCCAACTTAGAAGGGACAGCAATTACGGCGGTAAGAGTAGCTGGATTAATCAAAGACGAAAAAACTGGCGTAAAACCAGGCACGGTCAACCATGAGTTTGCTAGCTTAGTTGGTGTCCGACAGGATGTTTTAGAACTTCTGTTGAACATGAAAGAAGTCAAACTCAAAAGTTACACATCTCAACCGCAGATCGGGCGATTGAATGTGACAGGGCCAGCCGAAGTTACAACTGCTGATTTTGAGTTACCTTCCGAAGTGGAAGTTGTCGATCCCAACCAATATGTTGCTACCGTCGCTGAGGGTGGCAAATTGGAAATGGAGTTTCGGATCGAGCGCGGTAAAGGCTATCGATCGGTAGACAAGTTCCGCGAACAAGGTTTAGCAATGGATCTGCTCCAAATCGACGCTGTATTCATGCCTGTTACGCAGGTTAATTACAGCACTGAAGATGTGCGGATCGATGGTGCAGTTGAAAAAGATCGATTGATCCTCGAAATCTGGACTAATGGTAGTCTGACACCTCAAGAAGCACTGAGCGAATCCGCCAAAATTTTGGTCGATCTGCTCAATCCGCTCAAGGAAATCAGCTTGGAATCCTTCCAGCCAGAGTATCAAGATGAAGAAGATCCTTCCAATCAAATTCCGATCGAAGAGTTAAATCTCTCAGTTAGAGCATACAACTGCTTGAAACGGGCGCAGATTAATTCTGTTTCCGATTTGATGGGTTATACCCAAGAAGATCTCTTGGAAATCAAGAACTTCGGTCTCAAATCAGCAGAGGAGGTCATCGAAGCCCTCGAAAAACGACTGGGGATCAAACTACCCCACGATAAATCAGTGAAAGTCTGAGGAGATCGGGGCAGGTTATCAGCGTCAACAGACGTTAGTAACTTTCGGTATGCCCCAAAGGTAGTTTGATCGAGATAATTTGCACCAATACCAGTCACTTTCGGTATGCCCCAACGGTAGATCGATCGAGATAATTTGCACAAATACCAGTCACTTTCGCTAGATCCCAAGGTAGATCGAAAGTGACGGTTAGTCCACACTAGTAAAAAAAAGGAGAAATACAATGCGTCATCGCTGTCGCGTGGCAAAGCTGGGCAAGCCAGCCGACCAACGGAAAGCCCTGTTACGGTCATTGACAACCGAACTGATCCGCCACGGTCGCATCACCACAACTCTGGTCAAAGCGAAAGCTATGCGCCCAGAAGTTGAGAGAATGGTGACATTAGCCAAATCTGGCACCCTTTCAGACCGTCGGATAGCCTTGGGTTATATCTATGACAAAGATCTAGTTCACTCTTTGTTTGAAGCAGCACCCGAACGCTACGGTAGTCGCCAAGGTGGTTACACTCGCGTCGTGCGTACAGTACCACGTCGGGGTGACAATGCAGAAATGGCAATCATCGAAATGATGTAGAGCTAGTCCGCCACCTGTTATTTGTGACTCAATGGCGACCAAGAACCACAAACTCATAACTAACAGTACGACCCAGCGCGTTGCTCTAGTCATTCAATACGCAGGTACCAACCTGTATGGCTGGCAAAAGCAACCTGACGGACGGACAGTCCAATCAGAGGTAGAACGAGCGATCGAGGATTTTCTCGGTCAAGCAGTCGATCTCTATGGTGCGGGACGTACAGACAGTGGCGTTCATGCTGCGGCGCAAGTCGCCCATTTCGACAATCCCAGCGTGATTCCCGCCACCAAGTGGGCATCAATCCTCAACAATCGGCTGCCAGATGATATCGTCATCCGTGCCTCCGCTGCTGTTACTGATGATTGGCACGCACGCTTCTCTGCTCTGTATCGACGGTATCGCTACACCATCTATACCAATCGACGACCAAATTTATTTGTCCGTCCATATAGTTGGCATTATTACCACGAACCGCTCGATATCGAACTGATGCAAGCTGCCGTCGTACCGATGCTAGGCACCCATCATTTCGCGGCATTTCATCGGACTGATTCCGGTCGATCGCACTCTTGGGTTAATATTCAGGAGATAAGCTGTCACCAGTCGGGAGACTTCGTACAGATTGAAATTCAAGCAAATGGATTTTTGTATGGCATGGTGCGATTGCTAGTCGGAATGTTGGTTAGAGTGGGAAATGGCGATTTATCAATTGCTGAATTTACCGACATCTGGAAATCCGAGCAACGCTGGCAAGTCAGACATTCGGCTACGGCTAGAGGGTTGTGTCTGCTCCGAGTCGGATATGCAGATTTTCCCTTCCCTGAGTCAGTCTGGTACGATACCCAACCCCAATTTTTATTGCCAACTTACGGGGATGAAAATCCCTATATTAACTGATATAACGTGGAAAAAACACACTTACCTACAGCTAACAACAACGATGCCAAATGGTACGTCGTCGATGCTGCCGATCAACGTCTCGGACGTTTAGCTAGTCAAATCGCGATGGTATTGCGTGGAAAAAATAAACCCACCTTTACACCACACATCGACACTGGAGATTTCGTCATTGTGATCAATGCCGAAAAAGTTCAGGTGACAGGCAAAAAAAGCACCCAGAAAATCTACAGAAGACATTCTGGTCGTCCTGGTGGGATGAAAACAGAAGTATTCGCAAAACTGCAAGTGCGAATTCCCGAACGGATTATCGAACAAGCCGTCAAAGGAATGCTACCCAAGAATACAATGGGCAGACACCTATTCACCAAGATGAATGTTTACGCAGGTACCCAGCATCCTCATGCTGCCCAAAAACCTGAAGTCTTGGTCATCAAAACTACTCCTGGAGCATAATCATGGAAGCAACTCAACAACGGGCAGTTTACTGGGGTACAGGTCGTCGGAAATCGTCGGTCGCCCGCGTCCGACTTGTCCCTGGTACTGGCTTACTAGTAGTCAACGGCAGAACTGGCGAAGACTATTTCAATTTCCAAAGTGGTTACGTCTCCGCAGCGAGATCTCCCCTCGAAACTTTAGGGCTAGAAGGTGAGTACGATATTCTCGTCAATGCTCACGGTGGTGGTCTCACCGGACAATCCGATGCTGTTAAATTAGGCGTTGCTCGTGCTCTGTGCGAACTCGATCCTAACAACCGCAAACCACTAAAAGTTGAAGGCTACCTAACTCGCGACCCACGTTGTGTCGAGCGTAAAAAATACGGTCTGCACAAAGCCCGCAAAGCTCCTCAATACTCGAAACGTTAAATCGATTGTGTTTGTTGGTTATTACTTATTAGCAACTAAAATTGCTAAATTAGATACTCAATAAACATCGATTCATCGTTAAGAATTAATTGTCAGGGGTTTAGCCTACATTCAAACCAAACCCCTAATACCTAACACCTAACACCTAACATAAGATTGTGGCAAAAGCTGATATTCATCCTACTTGGTACCCAGAAGCCAAAGTCTATTGCAACGGTGAAGTTGTGATGACTGTTGGTTCTACCCAACCAGAACTTCGCGTAGACGTATGGTCTGGCAATCATCCCTTTTACACAGGGACACAAAAAATCATCGATACTGAAGGTCGTGTCGATCGATTCCTCAAAAAATACGGGATGTTGGATACTACTGCTCCTGCTCCTGAAGCGGCTGCTGAAGAAAAGAAATAGCTTAATTAATCTGAAAAACCTAGAGATGCGATCGATATTTTCGCGTCTCTGGGTTTTTCAATATTTATAAAAATAATTAACCTGTAGGCGTGGGTTTATCCTATTGATGTCGATCTAAATCAAGATTTAATTGACAACCCACCCTCCCAACATGTAATTGAATTGTGGGTCAGGGCGGGTTTGTCCGAAGATTGTTGGTGAAAGCGAATAATGTCGCATAAACCCGCCCCTACAGATCCACGCTCTAGTAATACATTTTGTTATTTAAAAACCTAAAACCTAAAACCTAAGATTATGGCAGAATCATATTTACTCGACAAACTTAGATCCGTCGAACAAACATTTCATGAACTTACCCGCAAACTCGGCGATCCAGATATCGCCAGAGATCCAGGCGAAATGCAACGGATCGGCAAAGCTCGCGCTGCACTTGAAGAAGTTGTCGAAACATTCGATCGATGGAAGCAAGCTCAACAGGATTTAGTCGGAGCCAGAGAGATTGTTAAAGAGTCGGGAAACGATCTCGAACTGCAAGCAATGGCTACTTTGGAAGCTGGAGAACTGGAAACTCAAAGCGAAGAACTCGAACGCAAGCTCAAAGTTTTACTATTACCAAAAGATCCTAACGATGATAAAAATATCATGTTAGAAATTCGGGCGGGTACTGGTGGCGATGAAGCTGGGATTTGGGCGGGTGACTTGGTGCGGATGTATTCGCGCTATGCCGAAACCCAGCATTGGAAAGTTAAGCTCGTCAGTGAATCACTCGCAGAAATGGGCGGCTTTAAAGAAGCTGTATTGGAGATTCAGGGCGAACTTGTCTATAGTCAGCTCAAGTTTGAAGCTGGAGTACATCGCGTCCAACGAGTACCGCTGACAGAATCGGGTGGGCGTGTACATACATCTACCGCGACTGTGGCAATTATGCCCGAAGTAGACGAGGTAGAGATCTTTATCGATCCTAAAGATATCGAAATGAGTACCGCTCGATCGGGTGGTGCTGGTGGGCAAAACGTTAACAAGGTGGAAACAGCAGCCGATCTGTTCCACAAACCGACGGGGATTCGGATCTTTTGTACCGAAGAACGATCGCAACGTCAAAATAAAGAACGCGCCATGCAAATCCTGCGCGCGAAGTTGTACGATATCAAGCTGCGCGAACAACAGGAAGAAGTAACTTCGATGCGTCGCTCTCAAGTCGGGACTGGATCTCGATCGGAAAAAATCCGTACCTATAACTATAAAGATAACCGCGCTACCGACCATCGACTCGGACACAATTTCGGTCTGGAAAAGGTGCTATCCGGCGATCTAGAAGAGGTAATTCAAAGTTGTATATCTCAAGACCAACAGGAGCGATTAGCCGAGCTAGCCGCCTCTACAGGGGGTTAGATTGAATGGTAAAATTGAGTTTAGACACGTGAGGATTAAATTATGCAAACTATTCAATTGACAGCGCAAGTTGATGATGATGGGATGTTGCGAGTGCAAATGCCTGAGGGTCTAAAAAATACCACTGTTGACGCAACAATTGTGTTTACAGCGACAAGCGGCGCATTAGCTTGGGGCGATCGCTCCAAGTCGCCGTCGCCATTAAATTTAATGCCAGATAAGCAAACCGTTTGGAGCGAAATCGTGCATTCTCTGGCTGGAGCTTGGGCAGAAGATTTTCCTGCTTTGACAGAGATTCGATCGGGAACTGTAGATGCCAAGAGTTGAGTCCCGAAACCCACCAACCACAAATATCGCTTGTGTAGGTTGGATTTTTCTTCGCTTAACCCAACCTACACATAGCTAAATACATATCAACAACAGCAAGGATTCTTATGTCCAGAGTTACTGAGCTTTTAAATCAAATTGAGCAATGGGTCGAGCGATACAATCCAGCAGAATATCACAAGATAGATTTGGCACCTGGGTTAAGTATCGAACAAATTCAATCTTATCTTAAAGGATCGCCTTATACATTGCCAACAGAGATTGTTGAGCTTTATCAATGGCATGATGGTTGTAGCTTTGGCTCTCTGTTTCCATCACCTGAAGGTATGTATGACGAGCAAGAATTTCACTCTTTAGCTATTGGTTTAGGGACAGGTGAAGACTGGGAAAAAGACTATTGCCCAGGTACACATTTGCTGTGGCTATTTGCTGTTGAAGGTATTTATTATTGGACAGTTTTGCCAGAAACACCACAAGAGCTGGCACCTATCTATTCCAGTAGTGATGAACCAGATTTTGCAACAGCTTCACCTGATTATCCTAGTCTTACTGCTTTTCTAGAGGAAAATATTTCACGACTAGAGTTTGTCTGGAAGATTAATTAAGTATTGTGCTGAGATAGTTAGCTTTTGCTCACCTCGGTTTCGATACGGTGCAAGCCACTCTAACCAAATCTTATTGATAGGCGATTTGGTTAAAATCGGGGGTAGGGACAATTCATGAATTGCCCCTACCCCCGATTTTGACTAACCGCGCTTCATTGCTCGATCGATATCGCGTTTATCGTCTCTCTTCTTGAGATCTTCACGCTTATCGTGGAGCTTCTTACCTTTGACTAGGGCGATCGTGACTTTGACTTTACCCCGTTTGAGATACATCTTCAACGGTACTAGTGTCAAACCCTGCTGCTCGACTTTACCAGTGAGCTTGCGAATTTCCTGCTTGTGCATTAGCAGTCTGCGGGTGCGGGTGGGTTCGTGGTTAAAATACGATCCGGTGGCGGTGTGGGGTGAAACATGGGCATTGAGTAACCAGATTTGTCCCTGGCGCAACAAACCATAACCATCGCGCAGGTTAGCTTTACCCTCACGAATAGATTTTACTTCCGTCCCTAGCAACTCAATCCCCGCTTCGTAAGTTTCGAGGATCTCGTAGAGGAACCGTGCTTGCCGATTGTCGGCAACGATTTTGATACTGTCAGATTTTTCTTTCTCGCTCATATATCTATTTTACTATTGACTAGCGTGAGTGTCCAAGTACTCGAATCGATCGAGATACCCGCATCAATATCGCTCATACTCCCAGCTCATAGCTAGCTTTTTAGTACTAATAGAATGTAACTTTCTCTAAAGATCTAGACTATTTGGGGAAATTTGGTATAGTTAGTTCGATTCCATCAAAAGTTCGGTTTCGCCACAGGCGATGAGATGCTAACGAATTTAGATCTCAAACAAACGATTATTGGTATGATAACGCCTGTTGCTAAGGCTTGCTCTATCTGGCTGGGGAGAAAATATTATGGGTAACTCTGTGGATTTTGGCGGTCGTCCGATTCATTTTATCGGCATTGGGGGAATTGGAATGTCAGGGCTTGCTTATGTTTTAGCAAGACGCGGGTTGCCTGTTTCTGGTTCCGATTTGAAATCGACTAATATTACTCAAAAGTTGGCAGCAGAGGGCGCACACATTTTTCTGAAGCAGGATGCTAGTAATTTAGATTTTTTTCACAACCACCCATCGGGGCAAACTCCTCAAATCATCTGCTCGACAGCGATCGGGAAAACCAATGGCGAACTTACCGCCGCTTTGGAACTAGGGTGTCCGATCTTCCATCGATCGGATGTACTCGCGGCACTGATCGCAGAATACACGAGTATCGGTGTTGCGGGTACCCACGGCAAAACGACAACTAGCAGCGCGATCGGCTATATGTTGGTAACGGCTGGAGTCGATCCGACGATCGTTGTCGGCGGGGAAGTTACGGCTTGGGATGGGAATGCCAGAGTTGGGAACAGCGAGTATTTTGTGGCTGAAGTCGATGAGTCTGACGGTTCACTTGTCAAACATGCACCTAAAATTGGGGTGATTACAAACATTGAGCTGGATCATCCCGATCATTACAAGAGTCTGGAGCAGGTAATTGACACTTTCACTACATTTAGTCAACAATGTCAAGTGACGATCGGCTCGGCAGATTGTGAGATTGTCCGCGATCGGATTAGACCGACAATTTCTTATAGTGTCGAGCCTGGACAGCTTGCAAATTATACAGCCGAGGCGATCGACTATCATTGTGCCGGAACTTCAGCCGAAATATACGAATCCGGCGAATTATTGGGAACACTAAAGTTAGGGGTGTTGGGAAAACACAACTTGAGTAATGCTCTAGCCGCAATCGCGGTAGGTCGGAAGATTGGCTTAGACTTTCGATCGATTTCCTCTGGTTTAGCTGGGTTCAATGGTGCCAAACGACGCTTTGAACTTCGAGGATACCAGAATGACATTACCTTTATCGATGACTACGCTCACCATCCCAGTGAGATCCTAGTCACACTCAGTGCTGCTAGGTTGCGAGTAGGTGCCGAGCGTCGGGTTGTAGCCATCTTTCAGCCCCATCGATATAGCCGCACCCTAGAATTTCTGGCTGAGTTTGCCCAATCTTTTAAAGATGCCGACTTGGTAATTATTACAGATATTTATAGTGCAGGTGAAGCAGATACTGGAGCCATTAGCGGCGAAAAAGTAGTAGCCCAAATCGGTCGTTATCATCCGAATGTCCGCTTTGAACCGACACTCGACGCTGTATCCCAATTCCTCACTCACAATCTCCACTCAGGTGACATTTGCATGTTCCTGGGTGCAGGTAATCTCAATCAGATTATTCCTGATGTAGTGGAGTTTTATCGAACTGCTACCAATCCAAGCCGATCGGGATCTGTAGCCTAATATCCAATGTTTAGTGTATTATCAGTGCTAACTTGTGCATGACTCAGCCTTTGACAAGTAAAATCAGCTCGATCCAGTAGCATGAAGCTCTCTAAATATCCCGCCGATTTCTTGTTGCTATTGACTTAATCCCCTACCTTTCCCTCTATGACACTCTCCCAAGATCGTTCGCCCGTTATAAATAATCAGGTTCAGCATTCAGTGGAAGTTGCTAGTAATACCGATCGAGATTTGGACATCCCTACCGGTTGTCAAATTAGGTCGAATGTATCGCTCAAAGGTTTGACAACCTGGAAAGTAGGCGGAGCGGCACAGTGGTATTTAGAACCCCACACCATTGCTGAGACACAGAGTGGTTTAGCTTGGGCGAGGCTAAACGATTTACCAATTACCATTATCGGAGCTGGCTCGAATTTATTAATTAGCGATCGAGGTTTAGTAGGGCTAGTAATTTGTACCCGCCATCTGCGCCATGTGGCTACCCAATTTGATAATGAGACTCGATCGATCGTCGCAGATGCAGGTAAAATGGTCGCCAGCCTAGCTTGGCAAGCTGCTCGTAGGGGTTGGGGTGGAATGGAGTGGGCAGCGGGAATACCTGGCACTCTAGGCGGTGCTGTGGTAATGAATGCTGGGGCGCACGGACATAGCACTCAAGAGATTTTAGTTAGTGCTGACGTGCTAAATCTAGACGGATCGATCGAGACACTTACCGCTCTGAACTTGGGCTACAGTTATCGAACATCCAATCTCCAAAGTAGTTCGCAAATCGTCATCAGTGCAAAATTCAAATTGCAAGCAGCAAGCGATCCTGAAGAGATCAAAGCCCGCACCTACCGCGATTTGGAAAAACGCCATAGCAAACAACCCTACGATAGACCTAGCTGTGGCAGCGTATTTCGCAATCCTACCCCTGAGTATGCAGCGGCACTAATTGAAAGCGTGGGACTAAAAGGCTACAAGATTGGGGATGCTGAAGTCTCAACTCTCCATGCTAATTTTATCATCAACAGCAAAGATGCCACAGCTAGTGACATTAGAGAATTAATTTACTACGTCCAAAGCCAGGTTAAAGCGAGATACTCGATCGAACTCGAACCAGAAGTTAAAATGCTTGGCGAATTCTAAATTAGCGATCGAGGATAAGATGTCAGGCTTTAATAGCCCTTCTGCCCTCCCTTTGCTAAATGTATCCGAGTGATTTATTTATAATTCTAACTAGTCGGCTCTAGTTGGGTAATATAAATAAGTAGGCTTCGCGATCGGTAAGCTGAAGATCGGGTGAATTAGCACAATTAATATCTTCTCGATGTTGTTGGTCTATTTAAAACCAATTGATGTGAATGAATAACTGACGGATACCCTCACCCTCGAATTCCCTGACTCCAGTAAGATGGGATATTGTCTAGATTGACTAAAACTTAAAAGATTATGACTAAAGGACAAGGATTTGGTGGTTTCGGTCTTGGCAAGATGAAAGAACTTGCTGATGCCTTTAAGAAAGCCCAACAAGTACAAGAAGATGCCAAGAAGCTCCAAGAAGAATTGGAGCAAATGGAAATCGAAGGACAAGCAGGTGACGTTACCGTGGTTTTGAGCGGCAATCAAGAACCTCGCCGAGTTAATATCGGGGCTGATGCTGCTGGCAAGAGTCCAGAAGAACTCTCCCAACTAGTTCTCGATGCCATGATGGATGCCTATGACAAATCCACCGCCACCATGCGCGAACGGATGGAACTACTCACCAGTGGACTAAATATTCCTGGACTGTAATGGTAACTAGTAACTCCTAAAAGTTAATAGATAACATGGGTATTGCTGTACTAAATGATGTCAGTGATACCCATCTTTACTTCTGTCCCTAATTCTTGAAATCCTTGCTGCGAGTTCAGACTGCTGGCTCCGCTTTATAGCAGTACGAAGCTCAGGTTATGACAGTACAACGACTGAAGTCGTAGCTACTGATTCAAAGTCCGCCGTCGCGGACTAAAACTTGTCTTAATCTATCTTTGTACTGCTATGGTACCATCTGGGGTTTAACCCCCAGGGTAACGGATATTGGTAATCAACTGTCAACTGTCAACTGTCAACTGAATTTCATGGATTCTGTCGAACAAAAATATCGTCGGATCAGAAAGGACTTGCAACGGGGTGGCTTTGCACTGACATTGCTGTTTATTGCTGGAACGCTATGGTATGGGCTAGTCGAGCAATGGCACTGGTTAGACGCGGTGTATATGACCGTCATTACACTTACCACAGTGGGATATGGAGAAACTCATCCCTTGGGAGATCGGGGGCACATTTTCACCATCGCTTTAATTCTGGCTGGGGTGATTACGATTGGTTATATTGTCAATCGATTTACGGAAGCTTTGATTGAAGGTTATTTTGTAGAAGGTAGAAGAATTAGACAACAAAAAAAACTTGTGGAATCTTTAGCTGAACACTTTATCATCTGTGGTTTTGGGCGGATTGGGCGGCAAATTGCTTTGGAGTTTGCGGCTGAGGGCACAGCGTTTGTCATTGCTGATGCTAGTCTCGAACAGGTGAAAATAGCTCAAGCCGAGGGATATAGTGCGGTGCAAGCAGATGCTACCCTAGATGAAACTCTCCTGAAGCTGGGAGTGGAAAAAGCCGCTTGTCTGGTGGCGGCGTTGCCTTCGGATGCCGAAAATCTCTACATCATCCTCTCTGCCAAAACCCTGAATCCAAAAATTCGAGCAATCGCACGGGCGAGTAATGAGGAAGCCGTCCAGAAGCTCCAACGAGCCGGAGCGGACAAAGTTATCTCTCCCTATATCACTGGAGCAAAACGGATGGCTGCGGCAGCTCTACGCCCTCAGGTGATGGATTTTATGGATGGGATTATTGCTAGCGATCGATCGTTTTATATGGAAGAATTTCTGATTGATGCCCAGACTTGTCCGATTGCTGGTTTATCGCTCAGAGAAGCTAGGTTACGCTCTCAATCTGGCTCTCTGGTGTTAGCAATCCGCCGCCGAGATGGTAATCTCATTGTTGGCCCAACTGGGGAGACAATCGTGATGGCTCAGGATATGTTGATTTGTATGGGCACAGCAGATCAGTTGCGGGTATTAAATCAGATTTTAGATCCGCTTACTCCTGGTACTCATTAAGATTGGGCTTAAATTAATTGATAATTGATAATTGATAATTGATAATTAATCTAGTTGTCTAATTTCTTCTAGCTCAAATATCCCCTCACTATTTAATACCCAACTTTTGATATCGCTGATTTTGCCATTAATTACTGAGATAATCGGGTAAGAATATATTTCCCATGCTCGATCGCGATCGCAAGTAGAAGGAATCGATCGAGCATCGGGATGGGAATGAAAGAAGCCAATAATGTCAAGCTGGAGATCTCGCCCGCGTTTTTGGGCTTGCAAAATATCTCGTGGTGAAATGGTATAACGACTATGTTTAGTTCTATTTAAGTCATCCAAGTTCTTTAACTCAGTAGTCACTTCTGATTTTTTCCAGGTATTAATTGTCTCAATGACTTCGACAACTATTTTGGATACTCCATCTATTTTTCCGAGTAAAATACCACAGCACTCCTCTGGGTAAATATCTTCGGCGTGGTCATAAATTATTTTAAGCTGTGCTGTACTAATTGCTATTGACATGCTAAAAAAATATCGATCGCGACTAGTGAGATTTGCATTGGCTCTGGTGCGTTACCCCTGCAAAGGTAACACCCCCTACAGCATTCTTACACGTCAAATAGGACTGTTATAGTAGCTACTAATTACTGCGCGTCACTACTAGAGCGTTAATCGATTGACTTTTTGCAGATGAATTAGGCTGTTTATACATCCAGATTTTAACTGATTTTTTAGCTGGTGCTATGCAAGCGTAAAATCCCTGTCGAACGGTTACAGCAGGTACAGCATAAGTATAACTACTCTCACAAGCAATATTGGCTGAAGCCGTAATTCGATCGCTAATTCGATCGACTAAAACCTCATTAAAGTATTCTATCGGCGCACCAGGTAAAATTCCAGCAACATCCTTGCCATCACCATCACTATAGTTTCCATTTTGTAATAGAGTTGGCCCCCAGCGATAGATTACTCTGGGTCCCAACCAGACGCTACTATTGGGAGGATCGGCTAGATAATAAATAATTGGCTTTGTTAATTTGCTACCTGGGGCTGGATTTAAAACTAAAATTATCTTAATATCAATAGCCCCTGATGCTGGATTAAAATTAGTAGCATCGGACGGAATATTGGTCATTACTTGCTGAGACATTTTGATCTCATCAGTCATAAAAGCTAATGCTTGTTCGAGTTCTAATCGGTCTGTTGTTTCTATTTGACTGCGTTGATTTGCATTCATTATCGCATACAATCCAGTCCCCGTTAAACTTATGACTATTCCGGTAATGACTAAAGCAACTAGTAATTCAACTAAAGTAAATCCTCTCTGAAACATCTGCTGAGGATGAGGATTATTCCGTTCGATCGATCTAGTTGTAAAATTCATTTAATTCACCTTCCACTTCTTACTAATTCTCTATTCTTTGCCAGTAACTAATCGGACTTATTTGGGATGGTTGTTCTAGTTTAGATATACCAAAATCTGCCCAATTACCCGATTGAACAATGGGGATTTCATTTGGACTAGTGGTAGAATCCCAGCTATTTACCCATACTGCGCCAGTAATATTTTTGCTGGGATTAGGAGGGCTGGAATGAATAGTTTTAGCATCTGCATATGGTGCATGGATAAATGCCGCAATGGATGCAGTATCTTTGACGATCAATTTGACAGTTTGGGAGCTACCATAGATCCGTAGATTCGGATGTGCTACATTAACATCGATCGTTTGACTACCAGCTAAATCTAGATTACCTTTGAGATAGAGGTTGACTTTTTGGTTGCCAACTAAATTAACTCTGAGTCGATCGATATCCTGTAATTTAATTGAGTATCCACTAGAAATATCTATATCTACTAAGTAATGATATTCGCCTTTTGCGTCAGGTATATCGCTAGGATTTGGTCTAGGAAGTGTAATCGAACTATTAATTGCTGGTATTGAAATAGCATTAGTTGGTGGAATTTTTGCTAGTGGAATAAGTGTGAATGGATCGGCTATAATTTGACCGCTGGGTACACCACTAATTAAGGCAATATTACTCACATCGACACCTGCAATCCCATCGGGATCTATCGCTGGTAGTTGAGGGCAAACTACTCCTCTGATTTGTCCAGTAATCTTTTGATTTGCGCTGAGATTAAATGTATTTGCCCATAATGCTGGCGGGGCTATTGTCGCTGATTCACTGCCGATCGGTAAATCTACTGTTAGGGTGCTTTTAGAGGTATTCTGAGTAGTATTATAGGCATCGATCTCGCCAGCGACAGTTAGTTTACCAATTCCATTTTGATATTTATAGTCGGTAATTCGGTATCTACCTTTATTTCGCTCGCTATTATCTAGATCGATCCAAGTACTATTTTTAAATAGCCCAGCTTGCTGTTTAGCTGAAATTAGATTAATTAATCTACAACTTGACTGGGGTAATGATAAATTATCGAGTGTGCTCGACCATTCATTTAGATCTTTGTTTGCTAATATTTTATGTCGATCGAGAAATGATTGAACTCTAATAATTCCAGCTTCAGATACACTCAAAGCTCGATTAATTTCTCGTTGAGAAGCAGTAGTAGATCGATCGCTTTGAGAACGCCCAATCATACTAGCCGCTACAATAATCATCACTAAACCTAGCCCCAGAGCTAAAGGCATTGCGAATCCAGTTTGAGTACTTTTGTGATTAGTTAAGTTAAATATTTTAGGCATTACGAATATAATTTAATCATCTATAGTCAAAATAGATTAGCTATTAGGTTTCCGACAAATAAGAGCTACACGATCGTAACTACTGCCCACACGGATAATACCTAGTGGTGCAGAGACTGTTAAACATCGAGTATTACTCGGATTATCTTTAACCGCCAAAATAATTGTCTTATTAGTCGTCGTATTGCCCCGAATTCCATAGTTAATATCTTCAGATGCGCCAGTATAATCGAGAGCGATCGGATCTGGTAAAATGCGATCGCCAGATAATAAACACCCCCGATCTCCGGCAATTTTTCTAGCCGTTTTATCTAAAGTCAGCTTACAACTTTGATTGCGGCGAATTGCTTCTCGCTGTGCTTCTTGGAGACTAGCCACCACCATATCTGTCGCTTGAGCTAATTTAGCGCGATTTTGGGCGGCGATGAAACTAGGAATCGCCATCGCGGTCAAAATACCCACGATCGCAACTACAATTAATGATTCAGTTAGTGTAAAACCGAGATCCTTACTGACATTGGAGTGCAGCATCAGGCAATACCTCGGTGTAAAAGTGGAGAATTGGCTGCTCTAAATTACCCCCACTAGTAGGAGTAACTGTATATTGAATGCCGAGAATTTTGAATTCGGCATTTTCTGGAGTTGATGGAATACTTACAGTCCGCGCAATTTGAAACGTTTTGCCCGTCTGACTGGTTTGGCTCGTCGCAGCAAGGCTATAATCCGCAGTACCAGTAACATTTCCCCCAGCTAAATTATCCCTAATTAAATCGGCAAATCCAGCTTCGGCATCGGCGGGATGACATCGTGCTTGGTTCGCACCTAGAGGAAGTTGAGTTGGAGTTATTTGCGATCGAATCTGCTCTAAATCCGCCTGTACCCAGCGGTTGGCTTCAGATATCTGCAAAGCTTTGGACTTGAGTAACATCGCTACCACCATGCCCTGCATAGCAACGGCTACAAAGGTAGTGGTTATCAAAATTGCAACTAGTACTTCAGAAAGAGTAAACCCTCCTTCTAGAGTTTGACAGCGGTTAGTCAGTAGCCATCTGCATCGACTGTCGAGAAATGTTGGAAATCGCTGGGGCTGGATCATATGCAGGAAATTGACAGCCAGATACCCCCAGCGGGGGATCTAGAAATCTAGAATTTGTTGAGGTTGACACCTGCATCCTTCGCCATTGCTACCAAACCTTTGATTTCTAGGGTTTTGATTGCTTTTGTAGAGAGTTTCAAACGGACAAAACGGTTGCCTTCTGCCCACCAGACACGTTTCCACTGCAAGTTAACTTGTTGCAGTTTTTTGGTGCGGTTGTGAGCGTGGGAAACTGCCATACCGTTGTTGGCTCTTTTACCAGTCAGTTGACATACACGAGACATAAAAACCTCCTACTTGAACGCTGTTCGTAAAGTGACGAACCAGCCTCCTATTGTAGCTAATTTTTGTTCATCTACAAAAACCAAGAATTGACGGGCAACCAGCAATCGACTACGGATGTAAGTCTGATGATATTTATCCTATCCCAGTACGATCGAATACCACAATCAGTAATTTAGCTGGAATGAGAGGGGTACAAGTCAGCAATTAGAGAGGTAAGACAGAATGCCTACGATTGTGTCTTGATTCGCTAAACCCTCGGGGAACCCGAGGAGCGCGAATCGCAAATCGTGGCTGATGATGCAAAGTCCGCCTACGCGGACTGACATATTAGTACAGCTTTGGGCGGACTTTGGATCGTGAGGAGTGGTTTTAACCACTTTGAGTGTAGGTAGCAACTTGGGATCTAATCTAGATCGGTAAATTCGACTGCGCCTTGACGGAGTAATTTCCAACCAGAATTATTCCATTTAATCACTGTAGATGGTTGTCCCGAAGTAGGTGTATTTAGATCGATATCTAGAGTAAAAACTTGAGGAAAACAATCGCTAATTTCTGCCATTGTTAGAAGTGGTGGTGCTCCAGATAAATTGGCACTAGTAGTTGCTAAAGCACCTGTTTGGAGCAGGATCGATCGAGCGATCTCACAATCGGGTACTCGTAAACCGATCGTTTGATTTTTGAGGGGATTCATTACTGATGGTAATCGATCGGATGCAGGTAAAACTAAGGTAAGGGCACCAGGTAAATATCGATCGGCGACTGCTTGCCACATCTCAATTTCTCGATCGGTTCCCTCGACATATTGCCACAAATCAGCAACTTTACCTACCATTAAAATTAGCGGTTTATCTTGACTTCTTTGTTTAGCTTGGAAGATTAATTGGGCGGATTCTGGTAGTGTTGCTAATGCGGGAACAGTATCCGTAGGAAAGCTAATTAAATTACCAGTTTTAGCAGCAACTATTATCCGATCTAGAGAAAATTGAGACACTGTAAAAGTATATTGGTAAATGAATATATGAGCAATTCATGGATTGTCCCTATATTTTAGATGATGACTTTAAAAAAGTATAGCCGATCGCAAGTATTATTGGCGATCGGCTATCAAAAATGAGCGTATTTAACTAAAGTCCGAAAGGTCGATTGAAATTATCTCCCAAAAAGTCCACGGATACTATTGATTCCATGTTGAATAGAATCTGCGCCCTCACGCACCCCATCTGCTGTCTTTTTAATATCATTCAGAGTGTTTAATGTGGCTTGAAGATTATCAATTTTGTCGCGGGGATCTGGTTGGTTGCTGGCGGTATAAGCGGCACCTGCTTCAGGAGCTGGAGATTGGTCGATTTGCAGTGTATTGGAGCTAATTCCGACTGAATTAGCTTTTTTTAGAAATACACTAATCGGCACAGCGTAGTTAAAACCGGATTTGAGTTTAGATGCGACCGAGACCATTTCTTGACTTGCGCCTGATTCTCTCATTTTCTTTGCATCTTCTGTATCCCCCATCCCGTGAATTCCGACTACTCTTCCCGCAGTATCCAATACTGGACAACCACTCATCCCAGCACGGGTAACATTGGTATAGATCATGCTGTAGCCGTTGTAAGGTTTGGGTAGGAATCCAGAAATACTCCCACTCGTAAATTGTCTAATTAATCCACTCCCAGCTTCTCTGCCGACAGCTCCATTTGAGGGCCAACCAGAGACAAAGACATCCTGTCCTTCATTCGTCTTGGACGTAGCGATTTTAGCGACTGAATAACTTTTGTCACTAGTAAATTCAACAACTGCTAAATCGACTCCAGCCACGCGTCTAATTTTACTAGCATCGATTTTGTGTGGTTGTTGGTCGGCAGTTAGGAGTCGAAAGCCTTCTCGACTACTGATGACATGGTAAGCAGTCAAAACGGAGTATGTATTACCGTTTCTTTGGATAATTACCCCCGAACCCTGTCCCTGTTCGCCGCTAATCAATACAGTCACTTCACGCGCAATGTCGTTAACTTGAGTGCCAGGGAGAGCACGAGCAGCACTGGGAAGGGTAATAACGATCGCACTAACAACCGCTGTTCCGGTCAATATCGCTGCTAAGTGATGATGGGTACGCATAATATGATTAGTTACCAAATGGATGAAAAATTTGCCTATGATTGTTTACACAAGTTTTCACCCATTTTCCAGTAATTTTCTGATGAAATTATAAAATTGGCTGTAATTCTATCACGATCGAGTAGTATTATTACCGAGACTCCAGCCATTGAATAACTTGCTGACCTAAATTAACATTATTTAGCCTGTCGATCTCGCGGATTCCGGTGGGACTAGTCACATTTACTTCAGTCAAATAACCGCCGATGACATCAATTCCCACGAAGTATAAACCAGCAGCTTGAAGTTTTGGGGCGATCGCCGCACACATCTGGTATTCTCGATCGGTAATATCTACTTGTGCGCTGCGTCCACCGACTGCCATATTGCCGCGAAACTCCTTGCCAGTGGGAATCCGATTGACTGCACCTAGCGGCTTACCATCGAGTAAGATAATCCGCTTGTCACCATCCTTGGCGGCGGTGAGAAACTTCTGAATCATCAGCGGTTCTCGATCCTGTCTGGTGCTAACTTCAATTAGGGAATTAAAATTGCGATCGTCTGGCGTGAGAAATAGAATTCCTTCTCCACCTTTACCGCCGAGCGGTTTTAATACTGCTGCACCGTGGGTTTCCACAAATTGCCGAATCACAGCTTTGTCGCGTGAGACGATTGTTTCAGTCATCCATTCGGCAAATTGGAGCGCGAACATCTTTTCATTCGCTGCACGTAGTCCCGATGGACTATTTAGAACTAGGGTTTTGGTTGGGTCGATACAGTCGAGAATGTAAGTAGTATACAGGTAAGGAACATCGACAGGTGGGTCTGTCCGCATGAATACGGCATCCATTTCTTCTAAAGGTTTGAATTCTACATCTCCGAGCTGATACCAGTCTTCCTGAGCCACCCAGCGACCATCCTGAAGCTGTACGGGCACAAGTTTCACTGGCTGGAGAAATCCCCAGGCTCTACCCTCAACGACACTCAATTTTTCAGCTTGGGTAATCCATACCTGATGTCCCAGTCGATCGGCCGCTTCCATCAATGCCACGCTGGTATCATGGGTGGGATCTAGTTTGGCGATCGGGTCGATTATAAATGTTAGTTTCATCAGGTTAGGATCGTCGCGATCGATATAGCTCTCGCTTGAATTTTAGGTGTTAGCCACGCTTCTATGCAAGTAGAGGTTTTAGGGGGTAGAGGGTAGAGGGTAGAGGGTAGAGGGTAGAGGGTGGACTCTGTAACTGTGGATCTTAGCAAGTAGGAGGGGCAGTTTATGTGCCCATCCTACTCATCACCACAACGCTGTCAACTGTCAACTGTTTAAACTTAGCGTTTCGCGGAGTGATAACCGCGCCAAACTCCAATCAATACTCCTTGGAGCTGGACTAAATGAGCCTCAGACTCGATCGGTTTGTACTTAGCATTGGCAGGTTGAAGGGTAATATAGTCACCCTGACGATGATAGCGTTTGAGGGTTGTACCTTGACCTTCGATTTGGGCAGCAACGATCGTCCCATTTTTGACATCAGCGGAGTCTTTGACAGGCTGCATGATGGCCATATCGCCTTCGACGATCGAATCATCGATCATACTATCGCCCATGACTTGCAGCGCGAAATAATCGGACTGATGAAAGATGGGTGATAAATCTAATTTTTCAGTCACATCAGTAAACGGTTCGACTAATCCCCCCGCCGCAATCCTCCCAAAAATTGGTACGCCACTCGCCGCATATTTCAGAATTTTAATCGTCCGCGCTTTGCCTTCAGCCCAGCCAATAAAACCCTTATTGCGGAGATGTTCCAATCGACTTTGGATTGGGGCGGGAGATTTGAGATCCATCGCTTGCATCATCTGACGAATCGAAGGTGCGTGTTGGTGTTCGCGAATGTATTCTACTAACCAATCGTAGAGTTGTTGTTGCGCTTTAGTTAATTCCATTATTCACTATGCAATTTTAATATATAACTACTATAGGTCTGTCGTACTATTAAAGTCTACTTAATAGTTAGTAATTATTCAAATAAATTTGTCGTCGTTGGATTTAGCTATGGTATGGCGAGCCTAAATCAGATCCCTAGGATCGAATACTTGTGCTCGTGCGGCAGTAGCCCAACACACCCTACATCAACTAAAAATAGCGCAAATATTCACTTTCAAACAGTATTACGGGTGAGGGGAAATAGCCTAAATTAACAGCACTCATCCCATTTCCAGTCCCCAATCGCTAGGAGCTGAGGTTATTTATTCTGGAGATTGTGCGCTTTATAGAAAGTTTCGAGGCTGTTGATGTCGCCGACAAACCGCCAGTGCCAGGGTTCGTAGCTAACTTTTTGGATGTTATCTTTAGGGAAAGATAGCTCGAAACTATAAGTGGCTGCATTAGCTTTTAGCCATTTATAAGCAGGTGTGGTGTCAAAATTTTGGTTGAGATTGGTAGCTGGTACGGAGCTATCGCCGACATCGATCGCGTAACCAGTATGATGTTCGCTATACTTTGGCGGTGCGCTGACTTCGGCACGTTTTGTCGGCTGTTGTCCGCGTTCGGCTCCAACTCCAAAAAAGAGTCGTTTCTGATCTTCAACCGATCGAAATGCCGAAATTGTCGTAATATTTACACCACTCGATCGCGCCGCAGCTACCATTGATTGAAACTTCGCCGCCGCAGTTTTTCGCAGGCGATAATTACCGCCAATGGAGACTAATTCTGCTTCAGGAGCTTGGGCATAGGGGAGATGATTGAGGACGTTATCTGTATCGCTAGACTGACTAGTAGCGGTTGTAGGAGGGGTTGGATCGCTAGGATTGGTACTGACGATCGGTGTAGGTGTGCGCTCGCGTGAGGTTGCCATCATCAATACCCCACCAGCTACCAAAACTCCCAGTCCGATTGCCGCTACGGCGAACGTCAGTGGTTTGGATGCCGATTGCTTGATGTTCGATCGAGTTTTAGCTCCATCCCGCAAGGCTGCTGGGATGTCTTCGGCTTTACCTAGAGCCGAGTTATTTGCTGGTCTAGACCGATCTGAGTTACTCAACTGTTGCTCCCTGTTGCGACTATATTGCATTTTGACATACTGTTGATGATTCGCGATCGCTAGATTGTCAGAATTTAAATCTCCACTATTTAGTATTCCCCAATCTGGAGCGAATATTTGAGACAGCATTGAGAGAGCGGATCTATTGGCGATCTAGCCCCAAACCCCAAAGCTCCGAATTTGCCAAGGATTAATCACAGAATCTACAGCCTCAGACTGTAGATCTTCGAGTAAATTTACCACTCGATCGATCTGTAAATCCAGTCCAGTTAACTCAATTTTAGCCTCCATTCCATGACACTCGTAACACCGTAATACCCACGATCGGGCGAGAGTATCTGAAGGTTTGAATGCCATTAAAACTAGATTCTCTGCTTGTAAATCGATGAGACTGCTCATAGGTGCTAAGTCTCTATTTGCATCTGTTCTAGTCGTTGGTGCAAACTGCAATACTTGGAGGGGTGAATTCAATTCCAATCCCTTTCGCACAGTTTGAGCTGCCTGCCAGGTGCCACTGTGGGGATAAATTGCATAGGTAAATTCATGGTAGCCTCGATCGGCTGTGGGATCTGGCCATTTACTACTTCTGAGCAAGGTTAGTCTTAAATAATCCGTACCTGCATCGAAGCCATATTTACAATCATTCAACAGACTCACCCCATATTCGCCACTACTATCGGTGAGATCTACCCAGCGATGCAATAGTAATTCCCATTTGGCTTTTTCGGCGGCGGTTGCGGGGATTGTGGGACGATCGATCGCGCCGCAAGCAGTTTCGGCGGTGCTGATATCGGCGGTAAGATTTAAGGGGAAGTTGGCTTTAATGAGAATGTGTTCGGCTTGCCAATCGACGCTGGTTTCGATCCGGACGATCGAGCTATGGGCATCTAAAATATAATCTTGAGTGAATTCACATCCAGCTAATTCCCGCACAATCCGCAAGCGTTGACGGATTGCACCGTTTTCGATCCACTGGATGGATTTCAACTGGCTCGGTGATAATTGTTTTTGGGCATATTTAGGATCGATATTCCAGGCATCCCAGTATTGTCCGCCGTCTTGGAAGGCTTGGAGTTGATTTGCGCCTGTAGACGCAAGGCTCTGGCGGTGGTTGAGACGTTGGCGTAGCCTCTCGGAACGAGAATCGTAAATACTCGCAATATCTCCAGTTTCGGGATTTATTTTGACTTCTACGAATTGGTTTTTAAAAATAAAATCGCTGGAACCCAGTATTTCCGTCGAGACTGACTTCGACTTAGATGGTGTTACCTCCCCACCTTCTGGGATCAGCGCAAGCCAAAATAAGCGATAACCGACGCTGGGTAATGTGGAGAGGAATAATATATGTTCGGCAGATGATTGGCTGGGTAATAAGTTGCCGTCAGTGTCGAAAACTTGACATGCCCATCCTGGGGAATTTAGGGGATATTTAATTACTTCGGTACGTTGCCAATTGAGAGCGTTAAAAATCACGATCGGGATTGCGCCTGGAGTGGGGGGCGTGGGGAGTAAAATGCGATCGCCAATCTGACTCAGTGCGTCACTGATTATAGTAGTCGTTACCCGTTCGACATTTTTCCAGCCTTGATTGGCTGTGACGTAGACAGGTTCGATCGCGGTGCCAGGGATGATATCGTGAAATTGATTGAATAATGTCTGCTTCCAGGCTGTCTCGATCTGCAATTTGAGCTGTGCTGGGTAAGGCTGCTGACTGATGATACTTGCTAGTGACGACCAGAGTTCTGCTTGATATAATAAATCCTCACACTGGCGGTTCGATCGCTTTTGATCGGCGTGGGTAGTAAAACAACCCCGATGGAATTCTAGGTATAGTTCATCTTTCCAAACTGGGAGCAGTTGACTATCGGCTCTACTTGCCAACCGATCCAGATATTTAACTGCCGTCGTAAATTCCAAATCGGGAAATACATCTGAGTGCGACCATCGATCGGCTAATTCCAACATATCACGGGTCGGCCCCCCACCATGATCGCCTACGCCGAATAAATACAGGGACTCATTGATGCCAGTATTAGTTTGCCACTGACAGGCATAATCGAGCATCTTCATAGGATCGATACCTTCGCCAATCGGCGATGACATCAAACTAAGCACGCGACTTCCATCTGGAGCTTCCCACCAGAATAATTGATGCGGGAATTGATTGGTATCATTCCACAGAAATTTCTGCGTGACGAAGTAGTCGATTCCACCTTGCTTTAATAACTGAGGTAATTGCCCGCAAAAACCGAAGGTATCGGGGAGCCATGCGACTCTGGTTAGTCCGCCCAATCTCGACTGGTTGTATGCTTGTCCATAGATAATTTGTCTGGCGATCGATTCTCCCGAAATCAGGTTAAGATCTGGCTCGATCCACATCCCGCCCACGACTTCCCATTTACCCGCCTGAATCTGCTGACAAATACCTGTAAATACGTCCGGCTGATGGATTTCCATCCACTCATACAGAGCTGGAGTAGAATGACAAAAAGTCAGAGCGGCAAATACCTGTTGTAACTTCAGGCTCGATCGAAATGTCTGCTCGGCTACTTTCCAGGTTTCGGCTACTTCCCACAACCATGCCATATCTAAGTGTGCATGTCCGAGTAATTGGATCTTCAACCCACTTCCACCTGAAAGTGGAGCAAGAGGGGAGTCGATGGTAGATTTTATTTGTTGTTTTAATTCGATGATGTGTTGGATAAATCTCTGACTATCGACGGTGACTAGCTCATAGTCAATCAGATCGATAATCGCGGCTACCGCACTCAATTGTGATGGATTGAAACTCGCCACCTGCTTGACAATTCCCGCCAACTCATCCGCCAACCAGCTAGGTTCGGGATTTGTGGGATCTGAGGACTCATAAATCAGCCGCGAACGCATCAAAGCACCGATATCGTGCCCAGGGCTAATTAACCGCAATCGCACATCGATCGGCGTTCTGGGTACCACTGCGGACATCAGTAAAACGCGGGGACTGTGGTCGAATAAATCGCCCTCCTGTACCAATTTACCATTGACAAATACCTGCGCCACCTCCGCCCACCATGTCAGAGCCAAGCGACAGGATAGATCGATCGTCGGATAACCATGTAGATCGATCGGCATCACCAATTTCTGTGCCAGCCAGATCTCCTGTTTTCCCCGTTCCCAGTCGATTTGCCCCTTCTGGTTCAACTTTGCCAGATCCCACTGACTCGGATCTGCATCTACAGCTTCACACCCCAAATACATCCGCCAATCAGTTAGAATATCAGCCTGACTCAAGCATCGCAATCGATCGATGGCGATCGACATGGAAGATACAAAACTTCGCTCTGAATCATTCATAGTTCCGCTAGAATCTGAGATATTAAATTAATTGATAATTGATAATTGATAATTGCGGATGCAATCACGCGGAGGATACCTTGCGCATGTGTTGCACCAAGCAGATAATTGGGTTGTTTTGCTGTGGATTTCAACGCCATAGCTGAGATCCGTAAAAGAGTCTAAAACTTAGATGGTGGTCGTTGCCCACTCTACGGCTAGGTTATGTTAACTGTCAACTATCAACTGTCAACGTCAAACCTATGTCTGGATACCAAAGCCGAGTCTTCACCTTTATTAGCAAGCGCACCAATCAGTTAAAAGATAGCTGTACTAAAGGTTGGCGACACCTCAAGGTAGCAGTAGTTTGGAGTGGTCAAATTTTACTATATCCGCTCCAATTACTCGCACAGGCGACCAAAATATTCCCCCCTCAACTCCCGCCGCCACCCCAACAAATAGCACTCCCATCGCCACCACCAGATCCCGATATTAACATCGAACAGGCTCTGGAGCTGGTTGCCGGGGCTGGATATGCGATCGTGCTGGCACCGTCACTATTAGCCGTCGATAACTGGGAGATTATTGATGAAAATCTGTGGAATATAGAGCATAGTCACACAGACGACAATCGGGTTGATGGCGGGATACACCAACCAGACACATTCGCGCAAATTACCTCCCGCAAACCAATTATTCGCGGGCTGAGTTCGTTATTAATCGATCGACAATTAGTTTTAGTCACTACCGAAAATGAGATTCTAGATATCTTAACTATCTCTCAACAACATGAAATTCGCCGCCGAATTGGTACCGATCTCGTCAGGATTTGGCACCAATGGCAGACAGATAAACTAGCAAGTCATTCACAGCAACTCTCAGCAGGACAATTATTACTTAGCGATCGATATGTGCCCCTTGACAGCAGCAGCACTAACCAGCAATTAGTTGCTGGTGACGAGAAAGACTCATCACCAATAACGCAAAGCGATCGAGTGCCATCCCCAAGATTATTCGATGCTGTCGGCGAGAAGCTCCGCCAACGGTGGAATGATTGGTTGAAAATCACCGCTAAATCTCCCGAAAACAGCGATTCGGTAAAGCCGACGCTCCACGAACGAGTCAAATCCGAACTCCGACAACTCCCATCTAACCGTTATCCATTCAACATCCAACCACCAAATATCGAGCGATTTTTAGAACTTCCCCAACTCCCACCATTTAAAGAGTCGAACCCGTTGAGCATCACCGCGCAGCCATCACTCACTCACAAGCACCCCATCCAAGCTACTATCGCCAAGCTCCAACCAGACTGGCTTAAACAATGGTTAAATTATTATCGAGACTATCTATATATCCCTGCAAAAAATGATAGTCAACTCGTCAAGCAACCAGCAGAATTTAAATTGACTCCCTTAGGGGAACCTCAAATAATCAAAACAGGCTCCACTACTCGAATCATCATCGATCGAGTACCTAAATCTATCGATCTAAAACAAACTCTCGATCGCCAAAATCTCACAGATATAGACTTTAATCAACTCGATCGAACAATCTACCCAGATTTAGAATATCAACCAGACTGGATCGAAGTGGACTCAGAACTAATTGGCTATAATCTATCGACAATTGACAAGTTATTAGGATGGCTCGATCGATTGATGCTTCAGATCGAAAACTGGATTGTCAGCATCTGGGATCTGATCGCAAATCACGCTGCTCGAAATTAATAAAAACATCTGTGGTAAACGCAGATTTCGATCTTAGCGGCTCAGTATAGCAATCCTAACTAAAAAGCTAGATTGATGTAGGGTGTGTTAGGCACAAGCCGTAACGCACCAATGTTTAATACCAGGGATCTGATTTGGGATTGCTATAGTCGATTCGGCCCCAAGATTACGCCAACGTGCGATCGCCAAAATTGCCATATACGTCCCCCTTACAGATCCCAGCTCCAAAAGATCGGCACTAAATCTTAAAAGAATGTATCGTAATTGACCAAACTCGATGTTCCTGGTAGATAATCTTAGTTATCATAAAGATAAGTAAACTTAATCAGTAACATAACGGGGATCGTAGTAATGACGGATCGAGCAACATGGAGCGAAGCGCAAGAAATGGCAGCCTATCGTCCCGGACAAAAAGTCGAAATCAAGCATCGTCCAGGGATCGTCGATACAGTAATTGCTTACGATCCCACCATGGTACCCCCCGTGATCCTCGCGATCGACCCCCAACCTCGCTATCCTGAAGAATTAACCCTAATCTCCCAACCTAGCACTGGATTCAACTGGTTGAATCCTTGGGCGAACATTGGTAGTCCCACCCGCTCGATGAGCCATCATTAGTTAAGATCTCCAAATTTATGGTAGATCGCGCCCCTAACACCTAATTTAAATTGCGAATTGTAACGTCGCTGCCCCGCATGAGGATGTTTTTCTGCGATACTAATACGATAAAAGAATCAATGTTGGGACGATCTCATGCGGGATGCTGTAACAAATCTCATTAAAAATTACGATATCACAGGTCGTTATTTAGACCGGAACGCGATCGATAGCTTAAAATCCTATTTTGATACTGGTGCTACGAGAATTGCTGCTGCTGGGGTAATTAATGCCAATGCAGCCGCGATCGTCAAGCAAGCCAGTTTGCAGTTATTTGACGAATTACCAGAACTGATCCGCCCTGGTGGTAATGCCTATACCACCAGGCGTTATGCCGCTTGTCTGCGGGATCTGGATTATTATCTCCGATATGCTAGCTATGCGATCGTGGCTGGAGATACAAATGTGTTGGATGAACGGGTGCTCCAAGGCTTGCGAGAGACTTATAACTCGCTGGGCACTCCCATCGCTCCGACAGTGCGGGGAATCCAAATCATGAAGGCTCTGATTAAAGATCGATTAGCTTTAAGTGGTGCGACGGATACTAGTTGTGTCGATGCACCTTTCGATCACATGACTCGCGAAATCAGCGAACGGGACATCTAAGTATAGCGATCCTAATCGCTACAAAAAGAGATCGGGACTCGATGTTATTTTACAGCATTGAGTCCCGATCTCTTTTTAATTTAACGGCTTTAAAACTTACTCAGTAGAATCTTGTTTTCCGATCTGAGTAAAGATAGCTAGATCGAGAATCGATAGCCTCGATTTATAACTTCTAAGCGGCTGGATCTGCTACCACGGCAGTTAGACTATCAACTGAGAGCGGAATAAAGTCACAGGTGCTAGTCAAACCCAATAACATTGGCTCATTGGCATTAATGACTTTGCCTGTAATCCCACAACGTTCTTCGGCGTTGGCGGTTGCAGCGACAGTAGCGCGGATATCTTCAGAAGTAAACCGATGGCGATAATCGCCGGATTTCTGCTGGACATATTTCCACAGCACCTCACGAATCAACGCTTGATAACCTTGATGTCCAGAGATTTCTTTGAGCCGTTCTTTAAGTTCGCGTTCGAGGCGAATACTTGTGACCTCCATTTCGGTAGTCGGTGTCCGTTTAAGTGTGTGCATGGTTGGATTGCTCCGAGAGTTTGCATGAACAGGGTAGTGTATTTAGCGTAGTATTTTTTGTGCTAAATAGCAAACATTTTATAAACTTTAGTGAGCATTTAATACTTGGATACATTTGTCATATTTTTGGACTGAAACAGTTATGGAATCTGGCAGTTCGCTGTTGTAGCTGAAGATGCTAGTTAATAATCGGAGCGAAAGAGGAGTGTACATCTAGGTAGTTTTTTGTATTTCAGCAGACGATCGATTTAACATTACATTAGTAATCTAATATTACATTAGTAATTTACTGCCAAGACAACCACGACTGACGCAAGTGGAGCGCAATTGTCACGCTTATCGTTTGCTAAAATATTAATTTTAAAATTCTCTATGTCATACTGAATACTACATTCAGGCTTTAACTTTAGATCGATAGAGGGCGATCCTCACAATTTCCTCACAATCTTTATTTAAGCTATGGCGAAGAGTTAGCATCTTAAATTCATCAATTTATAAAAGCTTATGTTGAAATTGATTTACACCGAGACAGCCTTACATTTAGAGTTGCTAACTGCGGATTTAGATAATTGGATCGAGCAACGCCTGATATTTGCCACTAGTATTGGTGAAACGCTCTTTGCAAATGCGGAAAAGGCTAACTTTCTACTGCCAGAGTCGATCTGTGAAGCTGAAGCAGTAAACTTTTACCTTCATAACCAAGGGGTAGAGAGTGTTACCGCGCATCGCTGCGATCTAGATCGAATTGAAATTGGATTGACTGGATATTGGCTGTCTACTCACACAGACAGTGCTGAAGGTATCTTCGTCTCACAATTACCCGATCGAGTAGAATCATACTTGTGGCAATTGTGGGTGAGTGCCAATAGTCACTCATTTGCTAGCGACGGAGCGATCGGCTAATCGGTCGAATGCTTTAATAGAGATTGAGTACTTATTTCCACCAATCTCTTTTTGACTTGAAAAAACAACGCTTGGATTTATTACTGGTAGAGCGCAAGCTATGTGAATCTCGCCAATTGGCACAACGCTGGATTCAGGCGGGAGAAGTGCGGGTAAATGGCGAGGTGGTAGACAAATCAGGAACGGCGATTTTACTCACCGCAACAGTCGAAGTCAAAGCTAGAGCGAGATTTGTGTCGCGTGGCGGTGAGAAATTAGCCAAGGCTTTGGCAGTATTTGAGATTGCCACACTCGATCGAATTTGCCTAGATGGCGGGATTTCTACAGGTGGTTTCACAGACTGTCTATTGCAAGCTGGCGCAAAGCAAGTCTACGGCATCGATGTTGGCTACGGACAAGTAGACTGGAAGCTCCGCACTGACGATCGAGTCATCCTGCGCGAACGAACGAATATTCGTCATCTCACCCCCGCCGAACTCTATGGCGAACCAGTTGAGGACATCTATCCAGTCACATTACCAGATCTGGCGGTAGTTGATGTCTCATTTATTTCTCTGACTAAAATTTTAGCAGCTTTGAAATGCTTACTGGCACCACCAAAAGAACTCTTATTGCTGGTTAAACCGCAATTTGAAGTGGGTAAAAGCGCAATTGGTAAAAATGGAGTAGTTAGAGACTTATCAGCCCAATCAGGGGCAATTTCAGGAGTGTTGGCGGCGGCGCAAGATTTGGGGTGGGACTATCGCGGGTTAACATGGTCGCCATTGGTCGGCCCAGCCGGAAATATTGAGTATCTACTCTGGTTGAGTGTAAATAGTGGTGAGCCAGTAACAACACCAGATTTAGCCGAAATTCGAGCGTTGACCGAATCTGCATATCAGGCGTTGTAAATAGTTGATAGTTGATAGTTGATAGTTGATAGTTGATAGTTGATAGTTGATAGTT